>Ga0315284_10000193_pt1 | contig 84766 bp, 98 predicted proteins | sample YL17G09_16_MG_FD_203696 | JGI IMG/M metagenome (GOLD analysis project Ga0315284, IMG submission 203696) | Sediment microbial communities from Yellowstone Lake, YNP, Wyoming, USA - YL17G09_16 | ecosystem: Environmental > Aquatic > Freshwater > Lake > Sediment | place: USA: Wyoming | collected... | reverse complement strand
AAACAGGGGAATCCCGGTCCACTGCGAGACAATCTTAGCGATATCTTCGGCGTTCACCTCCGGACGCGTCTTATCCTTTGTCTGCGTCCATTCTTTATTTAAATTCTCTAATTCCGTACGCAACTGTCTCTCCTGGTCTCTTAAGGAGGCGGCGCGCTCAAAATCCTGGCTTTTGATGTAGGCCTCTTTTTCCTTTCTGATGCTTTCGATTTTTTCTTCCAGATTTTTTATATCCGGCGGCACAATCAGCACATTGAGGCGCGCGCGCGAACCGGCTTCATCGATAAGGTCAATCGCCTTATCCGGAAGAAATCTGCCGCTGATATATCTGTCGGATAACTTTGCCGCTGCCTCTAAGGCCTCATCTTTAAAGGCTACGCGATGATGTGCTTCGTATTTATCCCTTAAACCCTTTAAGATCTCAATCGTCTGATCCACGGTGGGTGGCTCAACCATAATCGTCTGGAACCGCCTCTCGAGTGCTGCGTCTTTCTCAATATATTTGCGATACTCATCCATGGTGGTAGCGCCGATACATTGCATCTCTCCCCGGGAAAGCGCTGGTTTTAAAATATTTGAGGCATCAATCGCTCCCTCCGCAGCTCCCGCTCCCACCAGCGTATGGAGTTCATCGATAAAAATAATCACATCTTGAGAACGCTTAATCTCCTCCATTACTGCCTTGATTCTCTCTTCGAATTGGCCGCGGTATTTCGTGCCGGCAACCATCAGGGCTAAATCCAAAACAACGATGCGCTTGTTCTTTAAAACCTCAGGGATATTACCCACAACAATTGCCTGGGCAAGGCCTTCGACAATTGCGGTTTTGCCTACCCCTGCCTCACCCAGAAGCACAGGATTATTCTTCTTGCGCCGGCTCAAAATCTGAATCACTCTTTCGATTTCATTGCGCCGGTTGATTACCGGATCAAGCTTTCCTTCTTTGGCTAAAGCCGCCAAATCCCTGCCAAAGGCATCGAGAGCCGGAGTCTTGGTCTTCTGCGCCTGCGCCTGGCCAAAACCCGGCAGCGCTGAACCCAAAAGAGACATTGCTTCATTCCTCACGCTATTTAAATCTAATCCCAGATTCATCAATACCTGACTGGCGACACCTTCTCCTTCGCGGATTAATCCTAAAAGCAGGTGCTCTGTCCCGATATAGTTATGGCCTAATGCCCGTGCCTCTTCCACGGCCAATTCCAGGGCTTTCTTTGCCCGGGGAGTAAAAGGTATATCTCCGATAATCTGGGTTGTCGGGCCGGGCTGGACGAGCTTTTCGATTTCAATGCGGATATTCTCCGGGGAAACTCCCATCTTCTGCAACACCGCTGCTGCCACGCCCTCGCCTTCGCGAATCAGGCCCAATAAGATATGTTCGGTACCGATATAATCGTGATTAAAACGCCTGGCCTCTTCCTTGGCCAAGATAATTACCTTTCTTGCCCTTTCGGTAAAACGATTGAACATTTTTCCTCCTGCCTATAGTTTATTTAACCGATTACGGATAATCTCTGCGCGCTTGATATCCCTTTCCGCAGGAGAAAGTTTTTTATTTTCTAGCTTCTGCAGGTGCGCGGGTTGAGTAATAATAAATAATTCATTGATCGTGCCGCGGTCAATATCCTTGACCATCCCCAGGTCAGAGCCCAATCTTAACATGGAGAGCAATTCGATAGTCTCCTGGCTGGAGATAATGTGCGCGCTTTTTAAAATACCGTAACCGCGGCTAATCCTGTCTTCTAACATTGCCCGGCTGCTAGAAAGTAGCGTTTGCCTGGCCTGATTCTCTTGTTCGATAATCTGCCTGATTAAGCCGTTGATATTATCAATCATTTCGTCTTCGCTGCGGCCTAATGCAACCTGGTTGGATATCTGAAAAAAGTTTCCGCTTGCCTCTGTGCCTTCGCCGTAAAAACCGCGGGTGGTAAACTGTAATTTTGCCACCGCTGCTAATACGCGATTAATCTGCCGTGTTAAGACTAGTGCGGGCAAATGCAGCATCACTGACCCGCGCATACCGGTGCCGGTATTTGTCGGGCAGGCAGTCAGATACCCCCATTCTTTGGAAAAAGCAAAAGATAATTCCTTGGCTAGGGCATCGTCTATACCATTGATAATATTCCACGCCTCAAAGAGATTAAAGCCCGATTGCATCACCTGCATTCTTAAATGGTCCTCTTCATTGACCATCACGGAAAGTATCTCTTCATCGTCGATAATTACCGCCTTGCTATCCGCGGTCTTGGCGTGTTCGTAAGACATGAGATGCCTCTCGATTAAAAATTGTTTATCGATATTGTCCAGGTCTTTTAATTCCAGGATTAAAAGCCGCTTCATATAACTGGTCTTCTCCAGCGCCGCCTCAATCGTCTCCAACGCCGCCAGGCTCTGTTTCTTATCTGCCCAGTGCGGAAAAGGGGCCTTCTCTAAATTCCTGGCTAAACGTATGCGGCTGGAGATTACAATGTCCGCATTCGGCCCAGTACCCTTAAGCCATTCACTGGTGTGGTTGATTAAATCATCGAGTTTCATTTTCTTCCTTTCGTCTCCTGTTTAAACGGATGAATCTTTTTTCTCCAGCTGCTTAATCTGATCGCGGATTTTTGCCGCCTGCTCAAACTCCTCGTTTTCAACTGCGGCCTGTAGTCTTTGCCGTAGTTCCTCTACCTGCGCCTGCGATTTCTTCTGCGCTACTTTTGCTACCTTAACGGTAGACTTGCCTAAATGTTGGCTTGAGCCATGGATTCTCTTTAAGAGGGGCCCCAGATAGCGCTTAAAAGTACCGTAACAGTCACTGCAGCCGAGCCGACCGATCTTCTTAAAATCTTCAAAGCCCAAACCGCAAGTCGGGCACTTTACCTTAATCGCTCCTTTTTCCTGGGTCGGGCTGCCAAACTCGGTCAATCCTGCCAAGAGATCCGCCAGGCCAAACTGTTGCTCCATCTGCACGCTTTTCTCGCGCGCGCATTTTTCGCAAAGATGTAGTTCCGTAATCTGGTCGTCGATGATTTCGGTTAAGTGGACGGTCGCGGGATTCTTACCGCAGATATCGCAAAGCATTTTTCACTCCTCCGCAGTGCGGAACAACACCTTGCCCTATCGGATGGGCAAGTGTGCGCTTACTGCGCTACTGGCCAATTCCTGCAAAAGGCAGGACACCGGCCTATCCGATAAGGCCGGGTGCATTTATGGCCAGGTGTGTTAATATCTTACCCCTTCTTTCTTCGTCAGTTCCTTAAACTTCTTCATCAACTTCAAGGTAAGCGCACCCGGCTTACCGGCGCCGATAACCCGGCCATCAACTTTAACCACCGGAACAATCTCTGCTGCGGTGCCGGTTAAAAAGCACTCATCAGAAATATAGACCTCGTGGCGGGTAAGCACATGCTCGTGCACGGGAATTTTATCTCTTCGGGCAATTTCTAAAACCGTATCGCGCGTAATTCCCCTTAAGGTCCCCATACATTGGGGCGGCGTATAAAGGTGATTGCGCTTCGCGATAAAGATATTATCACCCGTACACTCTGCCACATAGCCTAAGGCATCCAACATAATTGCTTCGTCGCTTCCGGCGTTGATCGCCTCGATCTTCGCCAGGATATTATTCAGATAATTTAAAGACTTAATCTGGGGATTGAGCGCTTCCGGTAGAGTTCTTACCGTAGGGACGGTAATAATTACTAAGCCCTGTTTATAGAATTTCTCCGGATAGAGCGCTATTTTATCGGCAATAATGACAATAGTGGCATTGCCTTTACATTTACGCGGGTCCAGCCCCAAATCTCCTTCGCCGCGCGTCACCAGCAGCCGAATATAAGCATCTTTAAGGTTATTGGTTTTCAGGGTTAAGATTACCGCCTTAATCATTTCTTCCTTAGAAAGAGGAACGGGTAACATGATGCTGTGGCTGGACTCGAATAACCTATCAATATGTTCTTTTAATTTAAAGACCAGGCGATTATAAGAACGGATCCCTTCAAAGACCCCGTCCCCGTATAAAAGACCGTGGTCAAAAACAGAAATTTTCGCTTCATTTTTATCGTAAAATTTACCGTTAATGTAGACCTTCATATCCCCTCCATTAATTATGTTCCAGCTTACCGTCTTTTAGCTGTACCACCTCATCGCAAATCCCGGCAACATCCTTATTGTGCGTAACGATAACCACCGTCGTATTGTTTTCCCGGCTTAATTTTCTTAATATATTCAGAATCTTTGCGCCGTTGGCAGAATCTAAATTTCCGGTCGGTTCATCGCAGAGAAGTATATCCGGCTGATTAATCAAGGCGCGGGCAATCGCTACCCTCTGCTGTTCGCCGCCGGAGAGCTGATGCGGCATAAAACGCAGGCGTTCCAGAAGCCCCAGCTCAGCAAAGATTTTCTCGGCGTGATTAACTGCTTCTCTCCTGCGCCAGAAATTATCCACCAAGGCAGGGAGCAAGACATTCTCCCGGGCATTCAGCTCCGGCAAAAGATGATAGAACTGAAAAACAAAACCCAATCTTTTATTGCGGAATTCCGCGATTTTCTTTTCATTAAACCGATGAATGCTACTGCCCTCAAATAAAACCTCTCCTGCCGTAGGAGAATCCAGCGTTCCGATGAGGTTCAACAAAGTGGACTTACCCGCTCCGGAAGGGCCCTGAATACAAAAAAGCCTTCCGCGCATAATTTTTAAATCTATGCCCTTTAAGACTTCTAAGCTCTTCGTGCCATCCGTGTAGCTCTTGTGTAAATCTCTGGTCTCAATAATATAATCATTCATATCTTAAGGCCTGTGTGGGTTTAAGCCGGGATGCCTGATAAGCCGGATAGATACTCGCTAAAAGAGTAATCACGAAGGCACAGATAATAATCAACATTATATCCCTGAAGTTAAAATATATTGGCAACTTGTCAAAATAATAAATGTCTTGGGGGATTAAACTCCTGCCCATAATTCTCGAGATAAAATCAATGATGCTATTTAAGGAACTGGCTAGAGAGACGCCAGCGATTGTACCGAATAAAATACCCAGAGTACCGATACCTATGCCCTGAAGGAGAAAAACCATTAAGATACTCTTTACCCTTGCTCCCACTGCCATTAAAATACCGATATCCTTTGTCTTCTCCATCGCAGACATAATCAAGGTATTGACTATGCCAAAGGCAGCGACCACCGTAGTCATAATCACCACGATAAACATCACTAATTTCTCTAATTTCAACGCGTCTAAAAAATTCCTGTTGAGGTCCATCCAGGTTTTGATTTCAAAGATATATTTTACCGATAGCGCCTTCGATATTTTATTTTTAAGCTCTTCTGCCCGATAAATATTATTCGTTTTTACCGATATGCCGCGAAGCGAATCTCTCAGGCCAAAGAAATTCTCTGCCGCCTTCAGGTTCGTGATTACCAAACCCGAATCATAAAGATACATTCCGGTATTAAAAACTCCCTTGATCTTATATTGAGAGGCGCTGATGGTTACCGGAGAAATCAGGGTCAGGGTATCTCCGATTTTCAAAAAAAGCCGCTGCGCTAATTCCTCGCCGATAATTATCTCATTATCGCCCAATTGCAAATCGCCGCTTTTCAAGTATTCTCTGATCTTGGTTACCTTAGGCTCAAGCTGCGGCACAATACCGCGCAACTGCACGTTAAACAGCGTCCCCACATCTTTAATCAGGGCTGCCCCGGAAATAAAGGGTGCTGTATCAACGACACCCGGAATCTCCTTAAGGCTGCGCATCAAATCGTAAGTAGAGCCTTGCGAGGGCAGAGTTTCGATGATAATATCGGCGTGCACACCAATCATCTTCTCTTCCAAATAGCGGTCAAAACCACTCATTACCGAGATGACCACGATTAATACTGCTACCCCCACGGCAATGCCCAACATAGAAATGAAGGCGATTACCGAAACGATACGTTGCCGGTGGGCTGCCCGCAAGAATCTGGCAGCTATCCATAGTTCGTAAACCATAATTTACTGTTCTGGCCGTAATAAGGGAAATAAAATCACATCCCGGATTGAAGGTTGGTCCGTAAAAAGCATGACTAACCGGTCAATGCCGATCCCCAAGCCGCCTGCGGGCGGCATACCGTGCTCTAAGGCGATAATAAAATCTTCATCGATATTTTTCTTTTCATCGGGAGATAAATCCTTAAGCTCTTCTTCAAGGCGCGTCCTTTGCTCGAGGGGATCGTTTAACTCCGAATAGGCATTTGCCAGCTCAATACCGGCAATAAACAATTCAAACCTTTCGGTTAAACGGGGGTTATCTTTCTTGGTTTTGGCTAACGGGCATAACTCGGTAAATAAATCCGTCACAAAAACCGGATGGTCGGATTTCGGCTCAACCAATTCCGCCATCAGGTTAACCAAAAGAGAACGCGATATATTAGCTGACTCCACCTCCACTCCCTTAGCCTTGAGTTTCTCGACCCAAACCTCTAACTTATCTTGCGGGCTAATCCCATATTTATCTTCCATCAGTTGCGCAAAAGAAACTTCTTCCCATTGGGAAAGGTCGATTTTTTTACCTTGGTATACCAGCTCTTCTTTCCCAAAAATCTCTTTGGCGATGGCCTTAATCATCTCCTTACTCAGGGCCATCATCGCTTTGTAATCCGCGTAAGCTGCATAAACTTCTAACATCGTAAACTCGGGGTTATGTTTGGTAGAAACTCCCTCGTTGCGGAAACTGCGGTTTATCTCATAAACCCTATCCAACCCGCCAACCACCAGGCGCTTAAGATAAAGCTCCGGCGCGATCCTTAGATAAAGCTCTAGGGCGTACTCATTATGAAAGGTTTTAAACGGCCGGCCCCTCGCCCCACCCGGTACCGGATGCATCATCGGTGTTTCCACTTCCAAATAGCCGGCGCCATCGAGAAAATCCCGGATTAATTTAATCATGCGGCTGCGCGTTAAAAATATTTCCCTGGTCTTTTCGTTGGTAATTAAATCCAGGTATCTGCGCCGGTACCTGGTCTCGATGTCCTTGAGGCCATGCCACTTCTCGGGTAGCGGCCTTAACGCCTTGGTTAACAAAGTAAGGTTGCCAGCCTTAAGTGTTATCTCCTGGGTATGGGTTTTAAAAAGCTCGCCTTCAACCGCAATGATATCTGCGATATCTAATGATTCGAAAAGCGCAAATTTTTCTTTCCCGAGGATATCCTCTTTGATATAAATCTGGATCTTGGCAGTCCCATCCCGGATATCCAAAAAAGTGGCTTTGCCGTGAGAACGCTTTGCGATTAATCTGCCGGCAACAACCACCTTTAATCCTTCCTGAAATCTATCTATAACTTGCTTAACCGTCAAACGGCCGGAGATAACAAAGCCATAAGGCTCTATACCTTTATCTCTTAAGGAGTTAAGCTTGTTTTGTCTTTGTGCAATTATCTCGTTTAATTCCATAATTTATTAATTATATAACATAAATAACCTAGTGTCAACCTATTCGTATCATCTCGGTTCTATCAATACATTAGTAATAAATCTATTGACCCCCCTGTCTTCTTGTGTATAATAAAAAATAAGCCTATGGCTAATATAAATCTGACCTTACAAAATAGAATCACCACACTGATGGTTATTTCCGCGATTATCCTCATCAGTGTATTTACCCTCATCCAGCTGAATAATCATTTAAGCAATCTTACCCTTTATAATTCATACCAAGCGCGTTTAAGCGCAATGCTTGTCAAGAATAGCCTGCAAGAAACACTCAAATCAGTGCCTGCCGGAGAGCTGCAAACCGGCGCTTATTTACAGAAAACACTGGATTACCTTTCCGGTATCAGGATTATCGACAGGGCTATCATCATCGATAAGGATGATAAAATCATCGCTGCCACCGATAGCAATTTGGTCGGCAATGATGCCAGCACTAAAGATGTAATTGCAAAGTATAATCTTTCAGAAAGAAGCGCAAACAAGTTATTTGACCTACAGATTAACAAGGCCAGCCGCATCCTCGATATTTTCATCCCCCTGGAAAGCCCGCAGGTACAAAGGGGCGATTTAATGGTAAAGTTAACTTCGTCAATAGGCAATATCAAAGAAGCACTTATCGGCGTATATAAACCCGTGATCTTAACCAGTATCCTGGTAATCCTAGCCAATATCATCATCGGATTTATGTTGTCTAAACTTGTCATTGGTCCGATAAGGATATTAAACGAAGCGACAAAGGTAATTGCCAGCGGTCAACTGGAAACCCGCGTTTCCATTAATACGAATGACGAACTGGAAGAATTGGCCTCTACCTTTAACGAGATGGCAAAGGCATTGATAAAAATGAAGGAGCGCGCGGAAAATGCCAACCCCCTTACGAAACTGCCCGGGAATATCGTGATTAGAGAAGAAGTCGAAAAACGCCTGCGCGCCGCAAGTAAATTTATGGTCATCCATGTGGACCTGAATAACTTTAAGGCCTATAATGACTGCTACGGCCTGGCCAAAGGCGATGAAGCGATAAAATTAACCGCTCAGATTCTCAAGGAAGCCGTGGATACAAAGGGAAATAGCGATGACCTATTGGGCCATGAAGGAGGCGATGATTTTATATTGGTCTCTACTCCTTTAAAAGCCAATGACGTCTGTAGCTACATTACCTCTGAATTCGATAAACGTATCAGGGCCCTTTATAATGCTGAAGATCTTGGTCGCGGTTATATTGTTGCGGAATCGCGGCAGGGCGCAATTATGCAATTTCCCATTATGTCCATATCTCTTTCCGGAGTCTCTAACGAACAGCGTAATATACAATCATATACGGAAGTCACGAATATTGCCGCGGAGGTCAAAAAGAAGGCTAAGGCAGCGGGCACGAGCATCTTTGTCGTTGACCAAAGAAAAGTTTAAGTCATAAAAAACCCAGCACTAATTTTGAGATTATTAATTCTCTAAAAATTAGTGCTGGGTAATTTATTCTATAAACCTAAAAGAGAAAACTATTTCTTCTCGCGTAAGGAAATCGCAATATCAAGTAAGATTAATACCGCGGCAAATTTAAGATAGCCACCCGGGGTTACGCCAAAGCCTCTGGGAAAAACCTGGGTTAACCCTAGTAAATCGACAATGGCCATTACTAAAACAGCCGCTGCTCCTATTAAAACCACATCGCCAAATTTCTTCATACCTACACCTCCTAGTTTTAAGATAACAGAAAATATTCTTTTGTCAATGATTTTTTAAAAGTTTTATTTGACCCTTCTTCTTAGTCATTATATAATCCTTGTGGCTACAACAACTTCAATGATAGCATAGCAAACTTTAGGATTCAACGATAAAGGAGGGCTAAGTGAATTTTCTTATTTTTTTTAAAAGGTTTTACAAGCCGGTTATTGCCCTCTTCGCTGTAATCGTTTTCTTTATATCTTACAACACCTACCTTGTTGACCATTCGTTGGATAGTTTAAGATTGGCACTCACGCAAACTGCCTCTGCGCAAACATTAGAGGATACCCAGGCACTTAAAACCATCATCGATTATGCCCTGATTTCGGAAATGACTGCTTACAAAATGAACTCCAGTAACCTCGCAGACTTGACATCTACCAGGAACATCGTCACCAAAGGAAAGTCTTCCGTGCAGATAAAGGATATGGAAGGCGCGCTTAAAGATGTAATCAGGCGTAGAGAAAAACAGCGCGGTATCATACTCACCGCCGCTGACAGATTAGTCGAGAAAATAAAAAATCTTAAAAATAAATTAGCCGGCGTCTTTAAGTTTGAAAAGCCCAGGGTTGCCGTGGCTGCGGATTTGACATTGCTAGAGAAAGCGAGGGTTTCGGAAGAAGCATGGAAACTGCCTGAGGCAATAGAAAATTATGAATTATTTATCGCTACTTATCCGGACTATATGAATATCGATAATGTGAGGCTGCGGCTGGCTTATTGTTATGAACAATCAAAAGATTATACGAAGGCACAAAAATTATACGAACGCATCGTCAGGCTTTCCCCGGGCACAAAAGAAGCCCCGTTAGCCTTGGCAGCGCTGGCCAAAATCAAAGAAATCCAGAGTCTACTATTGAAAAAAGGCGAACTCTCGGCAAGGATCGCCGGACTAAAAACCACTACTGAACTACAGGATGCTTATTTTCAACTAGGAACACTGGATGCCAGGCTTCTTGACTTCTCTAGTGCCCAGGAGAACTATAAAAAAGTAGTGGAACTCAATCCCGATACGGAGTTGGCTTTAAAAGCCAAATTCAATCTTGGCTGGGCCTATAAATTTCAGAATAAAATCGAAGAAAGCTCAACTGTTTTCCAGGCAATTGCCCAAGAGTCTCCTAAATCTGACCTGGCGGTTAACAGCCAATACCAGGTTGCGGATAACCTAAAGATACAAAACAAATACGAGGAAGCCCTCAATGTCTATAAACAAATCTCTGAGGAAGGAAAAGATAAGGCATTGGCCAAACAGGCACAAATGCAGGCAGGATACACCTACCTCTATGATTTAAATAATCCTGATGCGGCAAAAAAAGAATTTGATAAAATTATTATGCCCGGGGCAAGGGCAATTACCAAAGATATTGGCAAAGAGCATAGATTAAGGGGTTACGCCCTGTTAAAAGATAAACGTTATAACGAAGCAGTGGAAAGGTTCGAAACCGCGATTAAGCTAAATTCCAAAGATACCTCTGCATATGACGGAATATCTCGAGTTTATGCTGCGATGGGAAAATTAGATGAGGCAATCAAAATCGCAGAAGAGGGAACTCAGATTGATGCAAATGATGAATTCCTCTTTGCGACACTAGGAGAACTATATCAACAAACAGGCAGATATGACGAAGCAATAAATGCCTATAGGCAGGCAGTAAAAATACGCTATGATTATATTGAGGCGCTCTATAATCTTGGCTTTCTCTATAATATTACCCAGCAATACGACGAGGCTATAGTAGTCTTGGAAAGGGCAGTAAAAATCCAGCCCTCCTTTAGCGAGGCATATAACAACCTGGGTGCTGCTTATTTAAATAAAGGCAGAACCGAAGAGGCAATAAAAGCATTTAAAGCGGCGATTAGATTTAACCCGAATTACCTGGATGCGCTTTATAATTTAGGCTTAACTCTTAAATCAGAAGGCCAGTATAGCCAAGCAGAGGAAATATTCCGTAGAGTTTTGAAAATATCTCCGCAGGACTTAGTTGCGAAAAAGGCATTGGAAGAATTAGGGGGAAGGTAAACTGCTTAAATCTTTTTGATAATTCTTATAAATACCCTGGCAACCTTAGGATCAAATTGGGTGCCCATATTTTTCTTTATTTCAACCAGGGCATCTTTGATATTCATCTTTGACTTGCGGTATGGCCTATCTGAAGTCATGGCGTCAAAGGCATCGGCACAGGCCATAATCCTGGCCATCATCGGAATCCGCTCTTTTTCCAGGCCGTCAGGATAACCTCTCCCATCATAGCGCTCATGGTGATGCCTAACCAAGGGAATAGCAGCCTTAAGGAACTGTAAAGGCTCAAGCATTTCAGCTCCTCGGATAGGATGAACTTCAATGGTTGCCCGCTCGGCAGGAGTAAGCTTGCCGGGCTTATTGAGGATTAAATCAGATATGGCAATTTTTCCCACATCATGCACCTCGCCCGCATAACGCAAAATCTCAATCTCGCTTTCCGATAAGTCCATATCCTGAGCAATCTCGATGGAATAACGCGTTACTCTGTCGGCATGGCCACGGGTATAAGGATCTCTTGCCTCCATGGCCAAAACCAGGGAACGAATTGTATTAAAATAGGTTACGTGAACATCCTCGTATAGTTTTACTTCTTGAATCGCTACTGCTGCCTGCGAGGCAAAAACTGTCAGGGGCTTAACTTCCTCTTCGCTGAAACAATGGTGGCTGCGGCTATAAGCAGAAATTACTCCGAGTATTTTCTTCTTAAGCATCATCGGCATTGCCACTACCGAAACCAGGCCTTCTCTTTTAATTATCTCGGGATACTTAAGGCTGCTCTCTTTGCTTAAATCACCCACCACTACCGCTCGGCCAATCTGGGCTGCCTTGCCACAAATAGATTCCCCTAATTTAATCGGCGAAGGGCTGAGATGATTCTTTTTGAAACCCCAACCGCCCTCTAAAAGCAAAATCCCTCTTTTTTCATCAAACAACCTGATAATACAAGCATCGGCATGCATAATTTTACAGGTGAGCCTGGCAATCAGGTTAGAGACCTTTTTTAAATCCGGGGTTAAGCCGAAGGCATTATTTATTTTCAATATCCCGCGTAATTCCTCTTTCGCGGTAGTAAGCTCATTTATCTTGTGACGGTATTTCTTATAGATTCTCTTCTTGATGCCGTCAACAAACTTGTTTATTTCTCTTAATTTTTCTGTATCCTTACGTAACCTGTGGTTAGCGGACAAAAGTCTTTCCAGTGACTTCTTTAATTTATCAATGACTTGATTCTTTTTCTTCGCCCTCTTTATCTTATCTGTAATATCTTCAGCCAGTTCCAGTGCTTGCACTACTTTATTTTCTCTATCTTTGATCGGGCTGACCGTGAGTTGAGAATAGAAGATCTTTCCGTCTTTCCTATAGCCCCTTCTCACTGCCCTGGATATTTCACCGCTTTTAAATACTTTTAAGGTGGGGCATCCTTTACAAATGTGATTACGGTGTTCAAAGACCTTAAAACAATGTTTGCCGTATAAATCCTTGAGATTGCCGAACCACTCAGTATAAAATCGGTTTAGCCAGATAATGCGGAAATTCCTATCCAGCAGGCAAAGGCCATTACCCACTCCATTAATAATATCTTCTGATTTTATGCGTCTGCCATTACCACCCACTGCTCCTCCTTTTCGTACGTCGTATAAATAAAAAACCGAATTGCTCGATTATTTCGGCAACTCGGCCGTCATGGTTAGGTTGTTCGGCAGCCCGGCGATCATCAAGATACAACCTATCTTTAGACCCGTAGCTTTGCGCCCCCACCTTTCGATGGGTTTACCACTACCAAAAAAGTAGTTCCGCGCTTGCGCTTTTGCGGATTTTCGTTTAATCAAAATGATGCCTAACCTATTCTAAGTATACCTTATAGTTAAAGAAATGTCAAGGCCGAAACTAACCGATTTTTTTAGAGCTATAACTATATATTCTTCAATTAGTTATACACTTGGGTAGCTAGAGAGCTGCCTGATACGCTTGAGCATATTCGGATGCGTACTCAAAAGCTCCAGCAATCTGTCGCCGAAACCTAAATTCACCTTTTTATTGCGCAAGGCAACGAGTTCATTGGCATCAATAGTGCCACTTTTGTCTAAATCCAGCTCCTTGAGCTCCTTGATTTCATTTAAGGCCTGGGAAGGGTCATTGAGGAAGAAGGCCTTGAGCCCCTCTACCTCTTTAAGCGACTCCTTTGGCAGGCGCGCAGAGCTATAAACCAGCTTATATAATGCCGAAGCGAGAAATTCCGGATGGTTGCCTAAAAGCACTGATCCGCGGTCAGCAAAATATTCTCGGATGCGCGAGGCATAAAGCACTAATAAATTAGTGATAAAATAAAAAATAAGGGCTACCAATCCTACTAAGGCGGCATTGCCAGACCTGCCTCTTCTGCTCCCGCCACCGAAGAACAAAAACTGCCAGGCAATACGATAAAGAATCACCGGGATGACCGAGAGAAGGGTGATGGTGAAGACATCACGGTTCTTAAGGTGGCTCATCTCATGGCCTAAAACCGCCTTCAGCTCGTCATCGCTTAAGAACTTCGTTATCCCCTCAGTAACGCAGATCCGGCCATCGCTTAATGTCCGGCCAAAGGCAAAGGCATTGGGAATATTGATTTTGGCAATTCCTATTCTGGGTTGGGGAATCCCGGCCTTGCGGCTTAATTCTTCGACCATCTGATGCAACTTAGGGTTCTCCCCGGCAGTAATATATTTAATGCGCATTGACCACTCAACAATCTTCGGGCTGATCATATACTGAATAAACATCATCACTAAAGACGCGATGAGATAGAAATAAAAATTTGCTACTCCCAAAGAATACCCGACCATGGAAACGATGGCGTAAACAATCGCAAAGAGCGCGGTTAATAACAAGTACATCCTTAATTTTAAATACCACATCTTAAACCTCCTTCTTTTATTTTAGTTTGGCTTATTTATTTTTTTAACCACCTGCGCCTCAACGGTTAGCTTAATCAGGGGGACCTCTGGATTATTCGTATGCACATAGACAAATTGCTTGACCTTGCCCGAATAACCCTTGGTGCGAAAAACCACCTTTATCTGACTTCCGCCCGCAGGCGGTATCTTATAATTCGAAGCAAAGGAAACGGTACAGCCGCAGGATGAGGCAAGCTTCTGAATAATCAACTCAGACGGCGATTCATTTTTTAACGTAAAGGTGTGCCTTAACACGCTTCCTTCCCTGGCCGTGCCAAAATCCCAGGAATAAGCATCGGTGAGCTTTAATTCCTCTGCGGAAAAACAGGCATGGTTTAAAGACAGCGTGAAAAGAGCAAAAAACGATATCGCCAAAAGCAAAAAGCGCATTTTGCTAAACCTTCCAGATTAATACTAAACCCAGGGTAAAAAATAATATCGCCATAAATATCTTGATGGTAACCAGGTGCTTACGCATAAATTGCGCAAACTGCTGTGAATTTATACCTAATAACGCAAAGAAAAATACTGCCAAAAGCGGAAGAATAAACATCAGATTGTAAAGAAGCAGATAAATAAATGCCTGGAACTTAAACGGAGAAAGTTTCAAGACAAAGGCAATCGTGGGTAGATACATCTGACCGGTACAGACTGCCTCCAAAAGCGAAACCAAGGCTCCGGTAATCATGGCACTGACGATTAATCCGGATATTCGGCGGCTCCCCTGGCCCTGATTTTGCATTTGGCGGTATTGCGCACCAATAATGAAATGGATGTAATATTTTATTTTTTCCGGCAGCACCAAAACCATATCTTTGGCTTCTCCGGTCTTTTTAAACTTTAGGATATCGTAGATGCTAAATATGCCTAAAATGAAAGCCAATACCGCCGCTAAAAAATAGAATAGCCGGGAAAGAAAAGTGAATGACCTTAAACTATACAGGGCCTTAAATAACCCCAGGCCCAATAGAAGGTAAACCAGGAATACGGAAAATATAAAGCATAAACTCACCACGGCGATTTCTTTTTTTCTATATCTTTGCAGGGTGAGAAAACCGATAAAAAAAACTATTACCGTGAAGGCACAGGGATTAATCCCATCGACTAGCCCTGCCCCAACAATTGCCAGAACGCTAAAGGATTTGAATCTGGTCAATAGATCAACTGCGGGAACGGCGTCTTTGCGAATAAAGCTCTTTAGCTTTAAAGAATCTAAGATCACTGCCTCAAGGTATTTTTTAGCCTGGATTTCTCCGCTTAAGAACCTGCCTTCGATAAAAAATATAGGTAATCTCTTCTTGGACTGGTCATATTTTTGCTCATAACTTAAAAGCAACTTATAATTTTCGATATTGTCTATATCTAGATAGCGAATATAAATCTTGTCTTTATATTTCTGCTCTATCCTGGGCATAAGCTCGCGCCTGGCGCGTATGCATTTCTGGCAGTTCGGAGAATAAAAAACTATCAAACTTGGCTTGGGTTCAGCGCCAAGAGATAAACCAGCTAGCCCTAAGATAAAGACCAAGACGATCGGAAAATATTTTTTTATTTTCATTTTTAAAGATTATTTTGCGATTAATATAAGAAAGAAATGCCCAAAATTACCGAATTGCTATTGATGCCGCTGTTGGGGCGTTTTACGGATGCATTGGATATATGGCGGAACCGATAACCCAGATTACAAGTAAGATTTTTTTTCAAAAAATAGGTAATCCCAACACCCCCCTGGTCAGTAAAGTTAAATTGCGTTGATTGTTCACGGGTATGCTGGGTCAAATAAACCATACCGCAGCCTCCCTCGATATACGGATATAGCCTGGCAGTCAAGGGAAACCCAAATTTAAAAAGAAAGTTATTCCCTATTTCCGCATTATACGTTGGGCTGATTACCGTGTTGATAAACGGTTCTAAGATAAACTCGAATAAAATATTGGATTTATTTTTTACTAATGGCCGCAGATCAAAGCCTAGATGCAGCATCGTCACAACTATCCTATAATCTTCTTTTTCTTTTAAAGTACCCCAGTGATATCCGGAAAAAACACCGAAGTCTTTAAATCCGTATTCAAAGTAAGTTGCCTTCGCCACACGCTTATCCGCCGGTAATACCGTAGATACATTAAAAATAAAAAATAAGGCCGCGCTAATAAAAATAAACTTTTTAAACATAAACCTCCTTAAAATGCAATCTCCGTGCGAAATTCGCCGTATAATCCGTTTTTAATCTCGACCTTGCCTTGATTATCTCTATACTTTAACGAACGGTTGAATACGCTGCCGAACGAAAGAGAGCTTTGGATAAATTTATTCAATTTTAATTTAATGCCAACACCCAGATGCATTTCTTTATAGCGCAAGACCACGTTTTTTGTATCATTGCGCGTGACTTCGAATTCACTGTTTAGTGAGCTACCTCCTTCTCCAAATAAGGTAACCTGGTCATTAAGCAGGTAAGTGATGTTTGGCCGCGGCGGAATAATATTGAAGGCCAATTTATCATTGGGTTTATAAACAAAGCCTAATACCGGCAAGGCCTCGTTTTCAAAATCCGGATATACCGCTACCCCCGCTAAAAAAGTCCACTTGGCGTTAGGTATGTAGAGAATCAGGAGGCGGCTCAGGAGACGAAAGGCAGAGGTTTCAAAATCCCAATCATCACCATAAAAAGATGGACTTAGCCCAATGCGCAGGTACGTCTGATCAAAATTAAAAAAAGATAAGGTAGCCTCTATATCTGTAGTCAAGCCCACCAAATGCGCCGGCAACGCAACATTTGTTACGCTGTCTTCTATCCCGATATATTTATTATCCAAAGAGAATTTTACCGGTAATTTACCAAAGAGCTTTAATTCATAGCTGTATTCGCTATCCGCTTCTACAATCTCTACTTTTCCCTCCATTGCATCTACCGAACGGGAAGGCATGTACCTGAAGTATGAATCTATTTTATTGGCAAAGACATCGTTCGGTTTATCCTGCGGCTGGGCAGCTACTTTAAACGCGGAAAAGAAAACAATAATCGTAATAATAATAAGAATCCTGCCCTTTATATCTATTTCTAATATCACGAAACCTCCCTTGTTTAATAGAAAATATTATAGCAAAAGGAGAGAGAAAATAAACTTTTTTTAAGCGGATTTATGTCCGTGAAATATTTCGGTTGCCTTTTTTACCGTTGCCTTATCATGGACAATCGCCCGAACTGCCTTAATCATGCCCACGGGATTACTCGACTGCCAGATGTTCCTACCCATGTCCACACCAACTGCTCCCTCTTGTATGGCATCGTAAGCAAGCTGTAAGGCGTCAAGCTCGGTCTTGAAACGCGGGCCTCCGGCAATCACAATGGGAACCGGACAGCTCTTAACTACCTTGGCAAAATCATCGCAATAGTAAGTCTTGACCATCTGAGCGCCCAATTCCGCAGCAATACGACTGGCCAAAGAAAGATAACGCGCATCTCTTTTTTCCAACTCCTTGCCTACCGCAGTCACCGCTAACACCGGAATGCCGTACTCCTGACCTTCGTCAATAAGTTTACCTAAATTTATCAGAGTTTGATGTTCATGCGGTGAACCAAGATAGATAGAAAGAGCCACGGCAGCAACATTCAGTCGAACAGCATCCTTAATACAAACGGTAATCCCTTCATTGGAAAGGTCTTCATTAAGCACGCTGTTGCCTCCGGAAACCCTTAAGACAATAGGGATATCCTGGTTGGCGTCAATTGAGGTTCGCAAAGTTCCTCTGGTAATCATCAGCGAATCTGCATAAGGAATAAGCGGAGCGATGGTCTTTTTTGGCTCTTCCATCCTGTTTAGCGGGCCTAAAAAATATCCGTGGTCAACCGCTAACATTACCGTGCGTCCGTCAGCTTTAATCATCCGGCTTAAACGATTCTTCATTCCCCAGTCCATATCTTACCTCCTCAATTTGCCCTCTTCTTAGTGGGCTGCAAATTGATCCCGAGGCTCAAGGCAAAGATCATTAGAGCCGAGGGATCTCCTTTAATATTACCTTTGTGGCTCAATAATTACTTTTATCGATTCGCGGCCGTCTGCGGTTAATTTAAACCCTAACCCGGTTTCCGATAAACCCAAGCGATGAGTAATCATATCTTTGACATTGACCCGATGCATTTTAATCAAATCTAAAGCCTCTCGATGCTCATCAGGGCTGCCGGCATAAGACGAAGTCAGGGTTATCTCATTGCGCCAAAAAATTTTATTAATATCCAGCGGCGTACTGACGTCTTTATTTGCCGCTGAAAAGAATAAAACCGTGCCGCCGCGCTCAACCGATTCCAGCGCTTGCTTGATTGCAGATTCAGCGCCGGCGCAAACTATGACTAAATCCGCTAAGCGTCCGGAGTTGTGCTGACGTAAATATTCTGAAGAATATTGGGGCGCAGGAATGACAAAATCAGCACCCAGCTGCTTGGCTGCTTTTAAACGATAGTCAAGGACATCTGTAGCAAAAATGCGCGAGGCCTGGTTTAATCTGGCTAATTGGATATGCAATAAACCGGAAATTCCGCTACCGATAATCAAAACCGTACTCTGCGGTTTTATGCCGGCCAACCTTTGTCCGCGCAAAACACAAGCCAATGGCTCAATAAATGTTGCCTCGGCAAACGAGATTTCTTGCGCTAAAGGATAAACGCCGAATTGTACGTTTATCTGGGGTATACGCGTAAATTCTACAAAGCCTCCGGGGTCAAGATTGGTCCGGCGCAGGGTATCGCATACCGTCGGGTGCCCGCTTAAACAATAGTGACAATTACCGCAGGGCACGTGGTGAGATACAGCGACCCGCTCGCCCGTTTTATATTGTTTAACACCGCTGCCCTTCTCGGCAATTACGCCGGATAATTCATGGCCGAGGATTAACGGTACGCGCTCGATGCGGTACCATTCCACACAATCGCTTCCGCAAATGCCGCAGGCCTCGACTTTAAGCAAGAGTTCATCCTTAGCGATTTTTGGCTTAGGCCGTTCTTCTATCCTGATGTCGTTATTATTGTAATAGACCGCCGCGCGCATGAACCCAATTATACCTTAAAAACAAAAAACTCCCAAGCAAAATTATGCCTCAGGAGCATTTGCACCTGGTGCAAATCTAATCTTGTACCTGGTGCAAATCTAATCTTGTACCTGTCCCTCTCAGCAATGAATAGTTACCTGACCTTACTCAAATATCGGAATGCGCTTAGTGCAGCTTTGGAGCCTTCGCCGGCGGCAATAATAATCTGTTTCTCGGCCACATCCGTAACATCGCCGGCAGCAAAGATGCCGGGGATATTGGTTTCGTTGCGCGCATTTACTTTAATTTCGCCTAATTCATTCTTATCTAACTCCTGAACAAACGCAGTATTAGGAATGAGGCCGATTTCTACAAATACCCCTTCAACCTTCAGCTCTTCCTGCTTGCCTGCTTTTTTTATCTTAATGCCCTTGATTAAGTTATCGCCGAATACCTCAGTTACCTGAGTATTATTTAATACAGTTACCGATTTACTACTTTCTACTTTCTCACGCATAATGGGGTCTCCAGTAAGACTGGAAGTAATGTTTATAATATAGGTGTGTTTGGCTATTTTCATTAGCTGTAAAGCAGCATCCAAGGCCGAGTTTCCGCCGCCGATAACGGCTACATCTTTTCCTGAAAAAAGCGGAGCATCGCAGGTAGCGCAATAGGTAAGCCCGCGATTTTTAAATTCTTTTTCTCCGGGAACGCCTAACTCCCTTGATCTTTTACCCGAAGCAATGATTACTGTTTTTGCCTCATATATATCTTTATTGCTTTTGACCCAAACGATAGCTTCTTTCTTTTGAACTTCTATTACCTCTTCATTCTCCTTAAGTTGTATTGCGAATTTATTCAAATGTTCTTCAAACTTAGCGGCCAACTCCGGCCCCGTAATAAACTGATAACCGGTATAATTTTCGATATCGCCGCTTAATGCTGCTTGACCGCCGATGTCTTTGGTAATCACGGCAACGTCAATCTTTTTACGTGCCGCATAAATCGCCGCCGTAATACCTGCCGGGCCAGCGCCGATAACAATTAAGTCGTACATCTTTTTTATTTTAGATTATGGAAACTCCCATCTCTATCGATAGTAGCTACAATCACAAAACCCTGCTTAAGAAAAAAATGGAGAATATCCTCGCTTAATCTGGGCATCAATCTTTACCTCAAATAGACTCTTTTAATATCTGCCTGATTTTTGACTCCCGGTCTTTGTCCTGGCTTTTATCCTTAAAAAATCTTTCTTCAAATGTGGCGGATATTTCTTTCTTATAAAGTATCCCCAGAGGAATACGGGCATCAGAATTATAATCCCACTCTCTTATTTTTTGCCATGCCTTATCATAATTTCCGATATCATGGTCTTTCAACTCATAAACCCGCTTATCATAATATTCGTACAGATTAAAGTAGGTTACGCAAACCTGCAATACATCAACCAAAGAAAAGCCTTTATGCACAATTGCTTCTTTGAAAATCTTCTTGAGTAATTCAATACCGTGAGAGGTTCCGCGCGCAAGGAAAGTAGCTCCGCTTGCCAGCATAAGCTCAACCGGATTTATGGGCAGCTCTCTTGTCCCCTCGGGAGTGGAACGTCCTTTAAAACCCAGGGGCGAAGTAGGGGTGTACTGACCAGTGGTAAGGCCGTAGACTCGGTTATTATGAATTATCATGGTGATATCGATGTTTCTTTTGGCAGCGAATATTAAATGTTCCATTCCCTCTCCATAGGCATCGCCATCGCCGGAAAAACCTATCACTTTTAAATCGGGCTTAGCGAGTTTTATTGCCTCTGCGACCGGCACTACTCTTCCATGAATGGAATAAAAACTATTCACATTTATATAATCTACGATTTTGGCATGGCAGCCAATCCCGGCAACCAGGACCAATCTTTCTAAAGGGACACCTTCCTTGTTTAGTTCATCAAGCGCTGCTTTTATGGCATTTAAAATAGCAAAATTACCGCAACCCGGACACCAGGTATTTTGTGCATAGGTACTAAGGCTTTTCTGGTCCATCTTTATACCCTACTTTTTAACGGATAAATCTTTTAAAGCCTCTTCTAATTCATCCAGAGAAAAAGGCCTTCCGTCATATTTTAATATTTTTTCATTTACATCGAACCCATAAAACTTGACCAGCCCTGCCAATTGCCCGGTAGCGTTATTCTCCACAGAGATTAATCTTTTGACTCCCAGGAGCGCTTCTTGTAACTGTTTTACGGGAAATGGGGAAAGCACCAAAGGCTGTATTACCTTTAACCCTAAATTCTCGGCCGCTTCAACACACACCCCTTTATTTGAACCCCAGCACAATAATGCAACCGGGGAATCTTTTTTGCCATAAGATTTTACCGGTTTATATCTTACAATTTCTTCGCTAATATACTTATATTTACGCAGGCGTTTTTCCTGCATCATCTTGGTTAACTGAGCCTCTTCGGTAGTTATCCCAAATTCATCATGTTCATAACTATTGACCTTGATAATCGCATCTTTATCCGGAACAAAAGTTAAAGGAGAAACCCCGGTGTCGGTATTTAAATATCTTTTATAAGCAGTTTTCCTATCCCAGATAAGCGGCTTTTCTTCATTAATCTCTTCGACAGAATCTATGTCAAAACTATATGTTCCTTCACTTAAGGTTTTATCCGATAGAATAATAGCTGGTATTTGATACTTCCAAGAGATATTCAGGGCAACTGCCGACCAGAAATACGCTTCTTCAAGATCCCCCGGAGCAACTATAAAACGCGGAAACTCTCCTTGCCCGGCATTCAAAACAAAGTGTAGCTCTGTCTGGCCAGTATAGGTAGGAAGGCCGGTGCTCGGGCCGGTACGCTGCCCAACCAAAATAACTATGGGCAACTCCGCCATGCCGGCCAAGCTTAAACCTTCTGTCATTAGGCAAAATCCACCGCCCGAGGTTCCCACAGCCACCTTTTCTCCCGCATAGGAGAATCCCAGTGCCATCAAGATTACGCCGATCTCACTTTCCGGATGAATAACCTTTAAGGATGAACCCTTAGCCACATTGGCAAGAAAATGCAGTAAACTCGAAGAAGGCGTCATCGGATAAGCAACGTAAGTATCCAGTCCTCCCTTGATAAGACCCAGGCCAATTGCTTCATTGCCTGAAAGCAGGGGCAGGCTATTCTGAGGTAAGGTCTTTATTCCAGTTAATTCTTTCCCCGCTTCAAACCCAAGCCGGGCAACTTTGAGATTCAGGTCTATTTCCCGGGAAATGTTCTTTCTAAATACAGCTTCTAAAATATTCCAGGGGATAGATACGGCTTTACAGAATGCGCCGATGATACAGGAATTATGCATTATCGCCGGTGCATTTTGTTCCTTTGCCATTTTCTCTAAGGGCAGCCCCAATAATTTTTTATCTCCGGGTAAATTTTCTGATTTAACTAAATCCAGATTATAAATGATGATGGTATTCTCTTTTAATCTATTTTTATGTAAATCAATGCAATCTTGATTCAAGGCAAGAAGAAAATCTACTTTATTTAGATGAGTGGCTATTTTGTTTTCTGATGCGCGGATTATAGAAAAGGTATGCCCTCCTCTTATAAGAGAGGGGTAATCACGATAAATATACAAGCGATAACCCAGTTGATTTAGGATGCGGGCAATAATTAAGCTTGAGGTATCAACGCCGTCTCCTGCCTTGCCGCCAATAAAAACAGAAAAGTTATCCATCTTAATCTTGGCTAAACCTTGTTTAATCTAAAAGGTATCGGCTATTTTTCTTGCCATAACCTTTGCTTCTTCAATTTTCTTCGTCTGCACATCAAGGCCCAGGGCATCCATGGGTTGGATGTTAATAAAAGTTATATCGGTTATACCCACAAATCCAAAGACAGTACGTAAATAAGGCTCTTGAAAATCATATGCATGAAACGGGCTATCCGGGCCGTAATCGCCGCCGCGGCTTGAAATTACCAGCATCTTTTTATTCTTTGCTAAACCTTCCGGTCCTTTATCGGTGTATCTAAAAAGATATTTTGGCTGGACAATTATGTCTATATACTGTTTTAAGGAATAGGGAATGCTAAAATTCCACATCGGCGTACTAATTAGATAGGCATCGGCTGAGAGAAAACGCCCGATTTGTCCTTCAATATCTCGCCAGGCATCTTTAAGTTTTCCGGTCAAGTCTCCTCCTCCCAGCAGGACATACTTACCGTTTAATTCCTTAATCGTTAGGGACGGCAATGGCTCGGCAGCAACATTGAATTCATCGATCTCGCAGGCAGGATATTTTTTCTTAAACCCATCCAGAAACACCTGCGAAACCTTAAGCGTCCGAGAATCGTTACCTCTGGGCGTAGAAATAATATGCAATAATTTTTTCATATCTTCCTCCTAAATCATGCACTTATTCTATCTCTAGCTTCTTAGCGCTCTGCCACAGTCCGTGGATATTGCAATAAGAAGAGGCAAAGATTGTCCCTAGCTTATCCGTCTTAAAACTACACACTATCGAAGGCTGAGTAAAAATCGTGCTTGTATTCGGCCCCTGGGCTGACTCTGCGTGGCTGCTGAATTCAAATTTACCGATTTGATAAGGGAACTTTTCTGCGTCAGGATGAAAATAAACCTCAATCCACCTGATATGATGCTCGGTAGTATTAGGATGGGGGATTCCTTTGCCGACACTTACGTTGACGTTAAAAAATTCTCCCTTCTTTACTTTATCCGGCGCTTCAATAACCGGCACATGCTTTTCCTGTTTCCAATCAGCAGATTGGAATAAATCTTTAAATTCTGCCATTTTACCTCGCCTCCTTTTCAAACATATCTTTACCTACGCCGCACTCAGGGCAGACCCAGCTATCGGGCAAATCTTCAAAAGTAGTACCGGGATTTATACCTTGGGTTGAATCTCCATTTGCCGGATCATAGATATAGCCACAAACTGTACACTTGTATTTGTCCATATCAGCCCTCCCTATAATTTTTTGGCAAAATCCCTGCCGAATTCAAAACACTTCTTTAATTCTTCCTCATTGGGAACATACTGGAAACTAATAGATGGCTGAACAATTTCTATGCCAGTTTCTCTAAGCGAATTCTCAATTGTCTTGACCGCTCCTCCTGCCCAACCATAAGAACCAAACGCCGCTGCAACTCGTTTCGCGGGCCTCAAGCCTTTTAAGAACTCTAAAAATGCGGCAATGCTGGTAAGCACGTCATTGTCGTGGGTCGATGAGCCGAGGAGAAACCCTTTGGCATCAAGCATCTCTTTGATTACTTCGGTGCGGTCGGATTGGGTTATATCAAATAGCTTTACACTTATCCCACTGTCGGTTAAACCCCGCACAATCTTTCTGGCCATCTTCTCGGTTGCGCCCCACATCGTCTCATAGACAACTACGACCTTAGGCTTTGTTTCATTCTTTGCCCAGGAGACGTAGGCATTGATAATCTTTGCCGGGTCAGCGCGCCAGATAATCCCGTGGCTGGGAGCAATCATTTTTATGGGGATATTTAATTTTTGCACCTCTTCAATCTTTTTCAAAATCAGCGGGCTTAATGGCCAGAGGATATTTCCGTAATATTTTGCTGCCTCGTCCATAAGTTCGGCTTGATTCACCTGGTCGTCAAAGCGTTCACTGGTAGCATAATGCTGGCCAAAGGCATCATTGGGCAAAAGAAGCTCCTCTTCAGGACAATAGGTAAACATACTATCCGGCCAATGAATCATCGGCGCCTCAATAAAGGTCAGGGTGTGTTTTCCTAATTTTAATTTATCGCCGCTTTTTACAATCTGAAAATCCCAATTGCCATAATAATGTTTGTATAGACCTTCCTGGCATTTCTTTGTACCGAAAAGCTTTGCTTTCGGGCAAAGCTTGATTATCTCAGGTAAAGCCCCAGAGTGGTCTGTTTCCACATGATTAACGATTATATTCTCTATCTTCTCGGGTGGAATAATCTCTTTTATTCTCTCAATCATCTCTGCGGCAAACGGACCGTATACCGTATCTACGAGAGTAATTTTATCGTCAAGGATGAGATAGGCATTATAAGTCGTCCCCCGCTTTGTCGTATAGGTATGCCCGTGAAAATTCCTTACATTCCAGTCAACGGCACCTACCCAATAGATATCCTTCATGATTTCCAACGGCTTCATTCTAACCTCCTTATGCTCAATATCCAATAAAGCTTTCTGTTTTTATCTTTTCCTGTTTGCACCCCAACCCCAGACATATCTCCTTCATTGCCTCTACCATCCTGGGAGGCCCAAAGATAAACATTATGCGTTCTTTTATATCAGGAATATTTGTTGATACTAATGCCTTGTTAATATGGCCGAAAATATAAGATTTATCAATCGGTTCGCATTCAGTTACGGTGTAATATACCTTAATATTGTTATTTATTGACTGCCAGTAATCCAGTTCCGGCTTAAAAGCAATATCATCCTCGGTTCTGTTAGAATAAAAAAGCTTAACATCGGTATTCAATTTTTTATCATTGATATATTCAATAATCGAAATTACCGGCGTAATCCCTATGCCACCAATAAGAAAGCTGATTTTCTGGTATTCACCTTTAAAAATACATTGCCCCAATGGCGCCTTTAACAAAACCGGGCTATTAATTTTCAAATCCCTTAACTTTTGAGAAAAAAGGCTGTCACTTAATCTCTTAGTTACCTCTATATATTCTTTGTTAGGAGAAGAAGAAAAGGAAAGGTATTTATTTAAATCTTTATTATCGCGGTCGGCCTGAGCAAAAATTACCTGTAGAAACTGCCCGGGAATAAAATCTATTCTCTTCTCGGGAGCAAGGCGAAAACTCTTTATTGCCGGGGTTCTCTCGATTACTTCCAGTAATTTCGCTCTTATTTCTTCCATTGTTCTGTTTGAAAATTAGCGAAACTCAAGCTAATAATAGTATATTTCCTACCCTCTATATTTGTCAATTATTATCATTGTTGCTTATGCAGCTTTTTAAACTTCTCTTCACCAATACATTCTCTGGCAAATTTACACCAGTCGATGCAAGAAGGAAGCCTATCTCTACATATCAGCCCCTTACATTTAGGACAGACAACTTTTATCTCATCAGAAAAAATCTCTACCTTATAGCCGCAATCCGGGCAAGTAAGCATTTCAACTTTGATATTCCTATCATCCTGACCCGGGCATTTAAAAATCATACTATCTTCTCTCCCTTTATACTTATAGTCACTTCTTTGTAGGGTATCTCTCGGCCCGATGCAGAAATCGCAGATTGAACAATAGAAACCAAACCAAAACAGCAAGGTACTTCCATATGTACACAGGTTACGGATTTAATATTATTGCCTTTAAAAATCTCGGTCATTTTTTTCCGGTAAAATTCAGCATCATCCAATTTAGGGCAACCTACCAACAAGACTTTTCCTTTTAGTAAATCATCATGGAAGTTGGCATAGCTAAAAGCCACACAATCCGCGGCAATAAGCAATTCTGCGCCGTTTAAATAAGGCGCATTGGCAGGGATAAGTTTAATCTGCACCGGCCAATTATTAAGTTGCGATACCGTTGGCATTGATTTTGTTTTTTGCGGCGTAACCGCTTCTTTTTTGCGTAAATCGATTACCTTAACACTGGGGCAGGCAAAATGCCCGTGCGCATGCGCGGCAGCTTCTTTCGCCTTTTTTTCGTCAAACTCCTGCGCTTCTCTATCCTCTATAGTAATAGCGCCTTGCGGGCAATGACCAATGCAAGCGCCCAACCCGTCGCAGAACAAATCGCTTATCAGACGCGCCTTGCCATCGATAACCTGTAGCGCACCTTCCGGGCAATTGGGAATGCACAGGCCACAGCCATTACACTTCTCTTCATCGATTCTTATAATCTTGCGTTTTGCCATGGCTTAAATCTCCTCACCTCAATAAAGACGCTACAGTTATAGATTTTAATTCTCTAATTACATACTTTTCGATATTATTTATTTTTCTGCGTAACGTACATCTTTTCATATTTGGACACTTCATCTTTTTAAAAAAACATTCGTTTAGCCGCAGCGGCCCCTGGAATATTTCTATAAGATTGACCAGCAATATCCTGTTGGGTGCAATGGCCAGGGAAAAACCTCCGCCGAGGCCCTTATATGATTTAAGGATCCTTCTTTTATTCAATATCTGAAGTATCTTTCTTAAAAAAGGCTTAGGGATTTTCAATTCTCTGACTAATTCTGAAACCGACACCAATTTCTCTTTGCTCTTAACAATAAAACATAAAGCCCTTAATGCATAGTCGGTATCCCTGGTAATTAATTTCATTTCTTTTCATCTCCTATATATAGGTAAGAAGCCTCGGATGGGCAGTTTAATGTCGTACCCAGGACAATTGACTGCAACCCTCTTTACAATGCGCCACGGGGCGAAGCATATATCTTATAGTGATATCCATCTGTCCACCTCCTTTTCCTTTCTAGAAGAATGATACCATAATTGTATCATTTGTCAAGGTAAAAATTAAGTTTTTTTGCATAGCCTTCAACTGGATTATTACGAGTAACACTTACTTTGGAGCGGCAGGGCTATTGATTTGCTACCTTTATTTCTTTTTCTAACTTCCCGCTTATGCTACAGTACGCCTCAACTGATAACCTATCCCCTGCCTTAGCTTCGGGAATAAGATAGCTGACGGTTTGCGTAGAGTTGCTGTCTTGCCTGGAGATTACGTGCTCGATGATCCCTTTGCCATTTAGCCCGACATCGACTTTTTTTATGAAATGGTTTGCGGGATTACTTACATTGTGCTTAATAACCGCGTGTAACATTTTTGTGGCCGCATTGTAAGTAATGATTATGTCTGATGGCGGATGAGCATAAGCTATCGAAGAGGCGGCAATAAATAAAGCTAAAAATATAAATATGGCTATTTTTCTCATATCAGCCTCCTTTCAGGAATCTTATTTAATAAAGGCGCAGACAGATTAAAAACCAGTAGCGCACAAAGTTCAGCGTCAAATCTAATTGCCATCTCGGTTAAAACAAATATTAAAAGAGCAACTCCTACGCCAAAAATTATTTTCCCTAAGGGTTTTATGGGCGTGGTTTTAGGCTCGATCAGCATGATGAAGATAAAGAAATAACTCAAGTAACCAAAGATATTGAGTATCGGCGCCTTCTGAATAAATGCCTGTAAGCCAAACAGGATTAAGACAGTAAGGATATAGCCTAATAGCAGCTGCGTCTTTTTTATCTTAGCGATAAAATAAAGCCCAAAAGGTACTAAGACATACCACAGGTAAGTCCCTTTCCATTGTGTCGTTGCATTAAAAAACAAAATAACCGTGAATATACCGAATGCTGCCGGATTAAACAAGTGTTTATTGTTGAGGCGGATTAAATACTTTGAAGCGATTGCCAATAAAGAGGCCAATGTAAATATCCACCACAGCTGGTCGCTGGAAAGAACGTAACCGATAATCAAACCCGTGATAACAGAACTTCCGCTTAAGGTAAATTTTTTGTTTTTTAAATAGGAGATAAAGGAATCTGACCCTGCGGATGAAACAACAGCGAGTAACGTAGTTAAAAGGAATGTTGCGTCTTTATCCTTAATTGACAAAAAAAGCGCAAAACATCCCAAAAAAAGTATTAATTGAGTTTTGATTGAGGTTAACTTCACGCTTATCTAAATATAATATTGGCTAAATAACCGATAATGATAATCTGCGGCACGGTGATAATCGGCATCCATATAGCTGTGCGCCTTCCGACATTAGTCCACAAAAGCCCTATTTCCGTGTAATCGGTAGCCACCCCAGCCATTAAAAAAACATAACTATTGCCTAAGGCTTTAGTCTGACGGTAAATCTCGAAGGCCAGCGGCGAAGAACCCTCAGAGCACACCTCAATTACCGTGGCTAGCCCTAAGGTGACAATCATACCTAAAAAAGTCGGCCCCATAAACTTGTGAAAGAAATGTGTAGGAATATATGCGCCGGCTGCGCTGGCAATCACAACGCCTAAAATAATCCACCAGAGCACCATATTAGAAAGCGATACTACTCCGCTGATAATACCTTTAAAATCCGTAGCCAAGGTTTTAAGACCGAATTGATAGTTTTTTACGCGGCTTCTTATATCCTGCCAGATAGAAAAATCCGCTGACACCTGGACTGTATTTCTATTCGTCTCAATCAAACCCTTCTTTTCCAAAAACATAAAGATAAAACCAGTGTTAATCGCTACTACAATTGCCGCAAGAATAATAAATAATCCTTTCCAACCAAAAAAACTTAATAACATGAAAGTAATGGTAAGATTCGCCCAGGGGCTGGCAAGTAAGAAGCTGACCACCGCCGGATTAGAGGCACCCTTTTTATGTAACTGTATGGATAAGGCGAGAATCCCGTGACTGCAGGCACTCATCAGAAAACCCAATAAAACCGAATTAAATATGGTGTATGGCTTTTTGCGGGAAAGAACTTTTGAGATATATTCCTGCGGTACGTAATAGTCAATAATTCCGCCCAACAACAAACCCAAGGCCACTGCCCACCAGATAGTCTTAATATAGGTAAGCAAGGCTTTGCGCAGTGGCGCGAGGATGGGGATAAAGAAAGAGGCCGCAAGAAGCAATATAGTTAATGCAATGATTATAAATAATTTATTCTTAAAAAAAAAGGTCTTCTTGGTTGGGTAACAAACTGCTGTTTCCTTTATTCCTTCGCGTTCAAGAAATCTATCCTTACAATGAACACTGCAGAAAAAATAATCTTTGCCGTCTTTAGTTGCTTTGATAGCATTGACGGGATTAACCTCCATTCCGCAAATCGGATCTCTTGCCATTATTTGCTCCAGATAAACCAGACAAACAGATAGGCAGCGCTGACTGCTGCCAGGGTAAAAGGTAAGCCGATTTTCATAAAATCTTTAAACTTAACTGGGTAGCCTTCTTTTTTAAGCAGGCCGCAGGCCACGATATTGGCCGAAGCACCGATAGGTGTGATATTGCCGCCTAAGCTTGTGCCGATAAGCAAACCAAAGAGGAAAAGCGAAGGATTGATATTCAGTTTAGCGGACATGGAAACTGCCACCGGCAACATCGCAACCAGGAATGGCACATTATCAATAAAGGCAGAAAGAAAAACCGAGATAAATACAACTAGCGTATAACCTAAAAATATATTGCTGCCGATTAAACCGGAAAGAAAATTCGATATTGTCTCAATCCACCCGGTTAATGTAATGCTGCCTACGAGAATAAATATACCCATAAGAAAAAAGGTCGTATCCCAGTCTAACTTCTTTATTCCCTCGACAATTGAGCTTTTCTGAACAAATTTTCCCCAGATTAAAGAAATTACTCCGGCAATTAAGCAAAGTATTCCTGCCAGATAGGAAAAACCCGTATCAAAAAATGAAGATACGGCTAAGGCAAAGATTAAAGTAACCAGAATTCCTGCGGGCACCCAAGACCTTACTTTTTCTACAGGAACCAGCTGCATCTTCTCTTTATGCTTTCTAAAGATAAAATACAAAACAAAAAAGGAAACTAAAGCCCCTAATTCCACGGCAAAGAATATACTCGGCCTACCTTTATAAAAGAAAAAGTCCAGAAAATTCATTTTGGCAAAACCACCGAGAAGCATGCTCGGCGGATCTCCAATCAAGGTGGCGGTACCCTGAAGATTGCTCGATACCGCTATGCCAATCATCATCTTGATAGGGTTGATGTTTAATTTTTTAGCCAAGGCCAAGGCAATAGGGGCGACAATCAAAACCGTGGCTACATTTTCTACAAATGCTGAAATAAAGCCGGTCAGCAAACAAATTAAAAGAATTGCCCAGGCAGTGTTTTTCGCCCGATCTACAATTATCTCCGCCAGATACGCAGGAACGCGGCTCTCCATGAATATATCCGCCACGATAAGCGTACCCACAAATATGCCCATCACATTCCAGTTAACCGCAAAAAATGCCTCTTTTAAGGAAACGGTAGCAGTAATCATCAATAAAATACTTCCGATTACGGCAACCAGTGTCCTTCTATTAGGCAAGAAGATAAATAAAATGTAGGCAATAAGAAATACCGCCAAGGAAATCGTACTATGGCTCATTGTCTAACTTCCTTTCTTTTAATGCCCTATTCTACCCCAAAGAAAAACCCCCTGCAACATAAATTGTCACAGGGGGTTAGAATAACTTACTCCCCCTATTGGACGAATTTCGTAACTTCTTTCAAGGATAAGTTCCTTTTAGCTAAGGATAGAACTATCCCCCAAGTTAGAACTATCGCAACCGTAATCACTACTCCCAGGCTTATGTCCTTTAACCAACCTTTAGAAATCAGAAATAATTCTCCGTTCCAAAGATGGTCAATTGTGCCAAAGATAGCTCCTCCCCATAACAACAAATTTAGCCACCATATCTTAATACTCTTTGTCTTACTCCATAGTACCGATGTAAATATAGCGCCCACTGCCGGAACAGCATAGCACATTTGCTTTCACCTCCCTTATATTATTGCCATTTTAAAATTCGTGTTACCAACAATCAAAAAATATATCAATTAATCGTTAGCGCTCATAACCAACTCACCATGCTTTACCCCTTTTAAAGCAATTAACCTGTCAGCCAAATCTTTGAGCTCCTTTGCCTTCCCTTTAACGATAATAGCCTCAAGACAATTATCATGGTCTAGATGAACGTGCTGAACGGCTAAGACTAAATGCTGATATTTATGTTGCACATCTATGGATTTATTGAGCAGTTCCCTCTTGTGGTGGTCATAAATTAAAACAACGCAACCGCTGACCCTTTCATTTCCTTCCCATTTTTCCTGAACTAAATTTTTTCTTATCAGGGAACGCACCGCTTGAGAACGATTGGGCAGCTTACGCTTTTCAACCAAGGCATCCAACTCTTTTAATAAATCTTCCTCCAGAGAAACTCCAAACCTTCTTATTTTCATCGTGTCACCTTTTTTAATAAGATAACACTATTTTAGACTATGTCAAGATTTTTATCCCTGAAAGCTAACATTTCTTATTCACTAGATCATTAGAAAATAAGAAGGCCTTTTGACACAATCGCCAAAAGGCCTTCTTGTAGTAGTTGGCTTCCCTTCGTGGACGAGTTTCGCAACTGGCTAATGACGAAGGAGATAGTGATTTTATACAAAGAACTGACTATAGTTACTTAAACTGCTCTTTTAGTTTGGTTTAATATAAATAAGAACATTGCCGTTAGGGCTACTACCTTTTTCAATCTTGAATTTCTTTGACACCCCTCCTTTAAGTCCTGCAGAAAACCAATCCACATTTATCAAGACTTCTACTGCATCGATTTGTCCAGTTGGTTGCTTAGCAATATATCCTTCTTGATATTCCACTATATCGTAACTTATAATCGCTCCAGGTTGTGCTACAAGATACTGTAACTCATAAAGTCTTCCGTTAAACTCTATTTTTTCTTCTTGGAGACCTTTTCCGATCAAGGTTACTAGCTGTTCAAAATTAATTGACCGCAATTGCTCTGCTTTTTTATTTATTAAATTAACTGTAACTGGGTTATTATGCCAAAATTCAAAAAATAATTAACGCAATAAATAGAATAAACGAACCACCCAACCCAAACAAAATTTTTTTAATCACTTTCCCTCCCGTGTAATTATTTTATTCCAAACAAAAACTCCTTGCAACATAATTTGCTGCAAGGAGTTGATAAATTTTACTACCCTTCGTGGACGAGTTTCGCAACTGGTGTATCATGCAAGAGTCAGGAAAATTATATAAAGAACTGAATGTGCTATCAAAGTAACTCCTTTATAGCCTGAGTAACGATATACTATTTCATACTAGCTAATATAGCAATTAAAATTAATAAAATGCATATTGTACTAAAAATGATACCTACTATGGATATAGCGCTACCCACTAATACACCATCTGCATTTTTATTGTTTTTCTTAAAGAAAATCCCGAAAACAATTGAAGAAATACAAGTTAACAATATAAGAATTATTCCAGAGTATCCATTCATTTTATTTTTAATCCCACCACTCATAATAATAAAATTAAAAAAACCCGACAAAAAACACAGCAAGGCAAATATACTTATTTTCTTTTGTGGCCTATTAACGCGAAACCAATCACTCAAAAACAAAATTATCCCACTTATAATTATTCCAATATAGCTTGGAAGCAGATATTCAAATTTAGTATATTGAAGATTAGCAGCAAATGCGTATAGAATACTAAAAATAAGCGTAACGACACCTATCACAGTTAACACTGTAGCTAACATTTTCCCTCCTTTTTCTATTTTACTCAAAATAAAAACCCCTGCAATATATTCTATCACAGAGGACTAGGAAGTCAAACTCCCCTTCAGGGAACGTTCCTCGATTCTAAATTCTTTCTTCCAATTTCTCAATCAGTATGCTAGCATCTTTAACTAACTCGCGGTACCCGCTTTCCATTAAAACATACATAAACCAGTCACCAAACATGAATTGGCTTAGCGCAAAAGAAACCTGATTGTGTTTCTTGGTATAGTAATACAATCTTGCGCCGGCAGAGTATGTTAAAAAATAAGCAATACCAAATATAGGTATTGTTATAATCCCGGTTATGGCAAAAATGGGCAAAAAACGAGTTTTATTAAAGTACTTTAGGGAAATACTGGAAAAAAGGAATAAAGGAAAACTGATAAACACAATAATTCTTCCGGTTTTCAATGTCTTTATATGATATTTTAATACCGCAACAAAATTCCTGATTTCGTCTTTATTTAAAGTAAGAGCAGTAGTATCGTTATTTAACAGGCTTATAATTTTCTCTCTTGTATCTTCAGTTATTTCCTTGCTTTTATTAAATATCACGATTAAACAACCTATTGGGCCCAACATTGCTCCCAGGACAAAACATACGAGTATCGGTTGTTTTTTATATTTACCGATCATAGCAGCAACAATACCGCAGAAAAATAAACTGAGGATAATTATAACAATTGGGTTTGAGAAAAAATAATTACTCCATTGCATTTAACGCCACTCCTTTTAGTGTCATTATATACTACTTATATTTCAAAATTGTAAATAAAAACTCCCACCAGAAAGATCAACGAACTATCGCTTTAATATTACCAAATACAATTCACGGTTACAAGAAGAAAGATTTATAGCCTTTGCGTTTTAATATTTTTCTTTTTACTTTCAAGATATAATATACTAACAAAGCAGCGAATATCACAAAAAATTTAGATTTACCCTTCTTATAGCTTAACGGAAAAGGTTCCGACTCTCTTGACTTCACCGCTACACATCCGTATTCAATTGTAGAGCGATCTTCTCTAAATCTAGGTGTGCCATAAAGGACATCGAATCCCAGAGCCTCGATATAATGCTTAAACTCATCTACGTTTGCTGTTATGTTACTATGCCCTTCGTCATGCCCAAGTAGATGATATAAGTCAGTCCACAATAATAACTTGCATCCTTTAACGGCGTATTCTGAAATTGCGCGTAGTATCTCTAAATGGCTCCCGGCATGATCCAGGCAATTTTTGCATACTATTACCCCGTCTATTTTTCCTTTTAACTCCGCTATAATATTCTCTGCATTCTGTGCGTATGTCTTAATGTTAGCCGGCCAGGAGACAATAGACCCGCTCTCAACCAGCAACTTTTTGTATTCATCTATCAATGGATCTATGATAATCCATTCCCTTACAAATAACCATTGTATTGATGCCCCGTTTGGTCCGGAGCCGATCTCAAGGCACCTTTTGTTTTCTATATGTCTGGCAAAATTAAGCCAAATCTCTGTATCATTTTTAAAGAAAAACTCTAGAAAAGTTGGCGTTATATAATATTTGTCCTGTTCTGTTTTTTTAAAAATATCGAGAATTTCATTTTTTATATGCTCTTCAATATATATCTTCTGATGATATAGCTCGTATCGCTGAGCAATTATATGCTGTCTTTCATCCATTCCCATAAGAATTTCTTATATCTATGTTTTTATTTAAAATTTATTACTCCAGATCGGGCAACTACGGTTATTTAATTCCTTTACCTTCCCATTTTTAATTATACCACTTCGATTTTAAAAATGGCAAAAATAAAACCCTCTGTAATATATTCTATCACAAGGGTTAAAAAAACAAACTCCTCTTGGTTTAATTATCGCACTATGCCGTTAATTTTGTCTAACACGATCCACGCGTGTAAACAGAAAGATTTGTAGCCCCCTCATTGCGTATAGGACGTCTCCGACTCGGCTTGCTACTTGCGTCTGTCCTCACCCAGGCGCAAACGGCGAAAATTTTTTCGCCTCCAAAGAAAAAAGCCTTGCTACTAGTAGCAAGGCTCTGTTAAACATGGCTCCCCCGCGAGGACTCGAACCTCGGACCTGGTGGTTACAAGTAACCCGATATTACTATCGGACTTGGACTATATCATTACCCTCGTCTTTACGTTAGGGTAGCGGGTATATAGTCTCTGCACATTTCTCCGATTAATCGGAGGTTAGCTCAGGATTATCCCTATTAAGGACTTCCCTGAATTAGCCCGCTTTTTCAACCACAGTTTCCTGTGGAAGCTGCGCTTTGAGCATTTTTGCTCGCCGCCTTTGGCGGCTCGCACAGCCACTCGCTCTACCAGCTGAGCTACGGGGGAATATTTACGTTATTATAAATAAAATACGGGTAAAGTCAATTAGATTTCCCGTCGAGATTCCAGTGCTTTAGATAAAGTTGTGGAATCTGCATACTCTAGGTTAGAGCCTACGGGAATCCCCAAGCCAATGCGCGTTAACTTAACACCCAGCGGCTTAATTAGCTTTGTTAAATATAATGCCGTTATTTCACCTTCTGTGTCCGCATCGGTGGCAATAATCACTTCCTTAACATTATCTTTTTTTATTCTATTGAACAAGCCATTGATTTTTAAATCTGAAGGCCCCTTGCCTTCTAAAGGCGATATTGCCCCCAATAAAACATGGTATAAACCGTGAAAATTGCCTGCCTTTTCCAGAGCAGTTACATCTGTGGGATTCTCAACAATACATAATAAGGCTCTTTCTCGGCGGCTGTCGCGGCAGATAGCGCACAAGTCAGCCTCGCTTAAATTATTGCATACGCTACATAAACGGACGTTCTCTTTAACCCGGGATATAGCCTCAGATAAAAGCCTTACCTCTTCGGCTGGCGCCTTAAGGATATAATCTATAATGCGTTCGGCGCTGCGCCTGCCGATCCCCGGAAATTTATTTAACCTTTCAATTAATTTTTCAATAGACTCCGTATAGTTACCCATGGTGATTATTCCTTGATGGTCCTGGCGTTAAAGGTGTCGAGTATGGCTTTCATTATCGGTGGGGCCTCGGACCTATCTTTATTTACCTCATCCTTGGAAAGAATAAAAGTAAATCTTATATGTGTTTTTAATAATTCCGAAGCTGCTTTTTCGACAATTGATTTATTTTCTTTTCTTTCCAATGCCTCTTTGTGGAGAGAATAATTCTTAGGGAAAGAAACGGTAAGATTATTTACCTGTAGCTTAATGGGCTCTCCCTCATTCAGATAAGTAGCCACAGATATTTTAATCTTACTAAGTTTATCCACTATATTCTTCCACTGGATTTTGATATCGTCTAGAGATAAATTCGCGCCTTGCTCTGTTTTATGACAATCCACTTCTTCCTTTTTAATATTATCCACAGCAGGATTCTCTATGGCCGTATCCTTATTATCTTTAGATTGAGGGACTTCAGATATACCTGTCTTTATCTTATGATGCGCCAATCTGATGATACCTATTTCTAAGGGGATACGTAAAGAATCAAACCTCTTTGCCATCTCCTGGGTATTGAGAAGAATGTTGAAGAAAGAGAGGATTTCTTCTAAGCTGAATTCCTGAGCCTGCTGGTATATTCTTTCGCAAATATCCTGCGGTAAATCTATCAGGCTAAAATCTCCTTTGGTTATTTTGCAAATCATTAAATTACGGAAATGTTCAATTAGGTTATTTAGAAATAGACCGATGTCTTTACCGGCGTCAATGATATCATTGAGTATCCCTAATGCAGCTTTGCTGTCTTTATGAATTATCCTATCCGTAAGATTAAATAATTGCTCCTGTTGAACTATGCCCAGAACCGCAATCACGTCGCTGATGGAAACTTTGTCCTTACTAAACGAAATTAATTGGTCTAACAATACCTCTGCGTCTCTTAAAGAGCCGTCGCTGGCTTTGGCAATAGAAAAAACGACGTCTTTATCTATATTTATATTTTCTTGCGCAATAATTTTATTCAACTGCTCGATTATCTTCAGCAAGGGTATGCGTTTAAAATCAAAACGCTGGCAGCGTGAGAGTATAGTGGCGGGTATTTTATGCGCTGAGGTAGTGGCAAAGATAAACTTGACAAATTCGGGCGGTTCTTCCAAGGTCTTAAGAAGCGCGTTAAAGGCCTCGGTGGTCAGCATATGCACTTCGTCGATGATGTAGACTTTGAATCTTCCGCCTACCGGAGCGAATTTGACGTTTTCTCTGAGTGTCCTTATTTCATCGATTCCCCGGTTAGAAGCACCGTCTATCTCTATCACGTCGAAGTTCCTTGCCTGGGTTATCTCAATACAGGATACGCAGGCCCCGCACGGTTCGACAGTAATCCCTTTTTTGCAATTGAGGCTCTTGGCAAAGATGCGCGCGGTAGAGGTCTTACCCACGCCGCGCGGCCCGGCAAATAAATAGGCATGCGCCAGACGGTTTCTTAATATCGAATTCTTTAAGGTCGTAGTGATATGTTCCTGGCCGACTACTTCGTCAAAGGTTTTTGGCCGCCATTTTAAGGCGAATACAATATAGGACATATTATTTTATACTTAACCAGGCACTCCGCTCGCAACACCCCTTGTTAATTCACCTGTTAAAACCTATTGGTGAATTATCCTGAGGCCGCCTACGGCGGAATCAGGACTGGGGTGTTTAACGCTTAATTCCCTTCGCTTACAAGTCGGGAATTACACCGTGCGAAGCACGGTGCTGCTTGAGTGCCGTTGAAATTTTCCTTGTCGGAAAATTTCAACGGAGGGACTGGGATTCGAACCCAGAAGGGAGCTTGTGGCCCCCTAAACGCTTAGCAGGCGTTTGCTTTCACCGTTCAGCCACCCCTCCAAAATTTCCTTACTTTTAATGTTCGGAAATTTTATCCCGAGCTTATCGAAAACAATTATTGGAAGTGAGGAACAATTATCGTTTGGCGCGTTTCTTCTTAAAAAATTCCCTTAATAGAGAACTGCTCTCTTCTTCCAATATTCCTTTTTTAACCTTAATTCGATGATTTAATTTTTTATGATTGACTATCTTTATTACTGATCCGCAGGCACCTGTTTTAGGATCTGCTGCAGCGTAAATAATATTTTTTATACGCGATAAAATCAATGCACCTGCGCACATGCTACACGGTTCAATTGTAACATAAAGTGTAGCTCCCAGCAACCATTTGCTGCCCAAATAGTTTGCCGCACTCGTCAGGGCAATCATTTCCGCGTGGGCAGTAGGATCCCTAAGCCTTTCTACCTGATTGTGTGCCCTGGCAATAATCTTTCCCTGATGAACGATGATTGCGCCCACCGGCACTTCATCTTCCTGGAATGCCAGGCGTGCCTCTTTTAAAGCTTCAGACATATAAATCTTATCTATCTTCATGATTTAGAGAAGGAAAGGCATCGGTTTGGTCAACGATAAGTTAAGACGGGCGTGGCTACCTTTTTACGCCTAACTCCTTGATTGCTTCATTGGGGTTACTCGTATACTTCTGACAAAATTCTGTCACCCTGGAAAAATCCTTAATCCCTTTTCCCTGTAGTGCGGCAATAAATTTCGCACGCAATTTTATTTCTTCAATAATATCTTTGGGAGAAACCCCGCTGATCTGTGCAAGGCGGTCTCGATAACCGCTGCCTACGGTCGGTTCCTGAAATCTTCCGCTAGCAAAATCATAAGACCACAGCGGCGAAAGCAGCACGATTTTCTGTTCCATTCCCGCAGTCTCTACTACCTCCCCTACTACCCGTTTAATCCGATTATGCAGATTATAACGCCGCATGATTACAAATACATCGACTAAATTAATCAATACGCTAGGGACATTCATTGGTTCATTTTCCAGGCGTATGATCGTCTCACGGGCAGTAGAGGCATGGAGTGTGCCCATGCAATATTTTCCGATGTTCATTGCTGTCATTAAATCCTGCGCTTCTTTACCCCTGACCTCTCCCACGATTATCCGGTCCGGGCGCATGCGCAGGGAATTCTTCACCAGGTCCGCTAAACTTGTTTCGTCATCGCTTTCTAAACGGGAACAATTTTCTTCCGTATCGGTGTTTAATTCCAGCGTATCCTCGATTACGACAATCCTTTCGTTTCTAGGAATAAAACTTAAAAGCGCGTTTAAAAAAGTGGTCTTACCTGAGCCCGGGCCGCCGGAAATAATAATATTTGCCGGCTTGATTCCCAGTCCCTCTACATAAAGCCAAAACTGTGCCGCCAAGTCAGGTGTGAGGGCACCGTTTTCGATAAGCTCAATAATACTTAGCGGCTTTCCCTTGGCGCGGGTTACGGTAATCTGCGGACCGAAAGGAGAATATGCGATATTTGCCCTTCCCTTTATCTCAACCAGTTCCACATTATTAATTTTTTTAATCGTGCTTCTTCCGGAAAAGACAATTAATTTTTTAATGAGCAAATCCAATTCTTCCCGCGAAGAAAACCTCTTGTCTGTTTTGACCATCCCCTCTTTGCTCGTATGGATAAATATCGGAGAAAGATAGTTAATCATAATGTCTTCTGTGTCGGGGTCGGCTAAGAATTCCTCAATTATGCCGTAAGATAAAAATTCGTTAAAAAAACTTTCCAATTCAAGTTCCTTGCATCTCTTGATGAATTTCTGGCAACGGGTAGAATTATAGACTTCGAGAAAAATTTGAAAAATAATCTCGCGTTTCTGAGTGATATCCTGCAGTAAAAATACCTTCCCTGCCAATTTATCTAAAATCTCATTTTCAATTTCGATTCTTTCTTTATCTATCATATTTTTTACTCCTCTTTTTATGTTGGTGCGCCCAGGTGGGGTCGAACCACCAACAACCAGCTCCGTAGGCTGATGCTCTATCCAATTGAGCTATGGGCGCGTATAATCTATTTTATATTCACTTTTTATATTCACTCTGCTAAACTAAATGAGAGATAATACTTTCTTTAAGAATTCTCTAAGCCCATATTTACAATAATATGCTTTTGCTGTTTTAATGGCAGTTAAAATATTGAACTTTGTTTGGGATATTTCCCTATTCATTTCCTTGTCATACAATGAACCTCGGCAAATTTGGCATATCTCTTGATTTAATATTGATCTCTTATTATCTCTTCTTATAGCCGCTACTTTACCTCCTAATAAAATTTCTTCTATAGAATTTTGGTAGATATTGCCGAGTTTCATTTTGCCATCAAAATCACCACAACAAAAAGTGCAGTCTCCATTCCAAAGGATAGCAAATTCTCTTTCAATTACCATACATCTACCTTTTATTCTCTTTCTAACTACCAAATTATCATCAATTAACTGATTATGCCAATTAAGCCCTCGCTTAAAGTATATAAATAAACTGGGGGCTATTCTATATGTAGGCTCTAGGTCTGATAAATCCAGGTATTTTTTTAAATTACTTTTATCTAAAATTATAAGGTCGTTTAAACGGGCAACGTTAGATATAAAATGGGGCGTTTTATCTAATCTAACTTCGTTCTGTCCATATAGGTTTAATTCATTCCAAAAATCTACCCAAAAATTAAGTATATTCAAGGCATCTAACTCATTAACAACGACATAGGAATCTCTCGGCATACATACATCTTTAGTAAATAAATATGTCAAAAGTATCGGGGTTGATTTTTTGAAACTTAAATAAATTTTTATGAATTTCTTAATATTTTCAATGTATTCATCATAGCTTAGATTTTTTGGGTTTCTTAAATTATACTGGGTAACCGTGAAAGCATTGATGCTCAATTGCAAACTAGCTAACCTTTCATTCTTTAACCCCGCTGCCAATTCTTCCGCATCGAAAGTTCCATTCGTAATTAAACTTACATCGAGATTCTTTTCATTTGAATATTTGATTATTTCAAAAAGATTGGGATGAAGCGTGGGCTCACCCATTAAATGAAGACAAATCCAAGAAGAAATTTTTTTTTCGCTTATTTCGTCTATAATCCTTTTTGCCGTTGCTAAAGGCATAAAACCTTTCTCTCTGGTCATCTTATCATTTGTACAATATCTACAATTAAAATTACATACGTTTGTTAATTCAATAAAAAAACCGGTGAAGGAGTTCTTTATTTCTCTTTTATGTTCTTTTACCAGAATATTATCATTCATATTTATTCTTATTTTTCATAATGATAATTGCATTCGGCGGAGGGTAGAGCTGATATTCAAATAGTTTCATCCGGTGCTCTATCCAATTGAGCTATGGGCGCGAAATCGCTAAAGCATACCTATGATATTAAAAGATAGCTTCATATCAACGAGAGAAAGCAACATTAAAAGCGGGCCGACTATTCTATTGCGTTCAATTAACCAGGCATCAATTTTATCTATATTTATATCTAAAGGGGTAAGGATTTTATTTGAGATTACATTTAAATTTAATTTCTCATCTAATTTAAGATAGAGATCAAGAAAAAAAGTAAAGATTATACAGACAATACAAATGGTACCGTATACCAAAAATATAATCGAACTAAATAATATATAAAATGAATCTAGCCCCATATTTTATTACCCCCCTTAGAGAATGTCTCTCTGACGGCACCGCTGCATGCACTACGCTCACTACGCCCCTTATCGGGGCGTTTAACGCTTAATTCCCCTCGCTTACAAGTCGGGAATTACACCGTGCGAAGCACGGTGCTGCTCTAGTGCCGTTAAAATTTTCCTTGTCGGAAAATTTTAACGGAGAGGGAGGGATTCGAACCCTCGATACCTTTCGGTATACGTGTACTCCAGACACGCGCGCTCGGCCACTACGCGACCTCTCCAACAAGATATATTACACAAAACTTCTTTATATATCACTTTCGGAGGCGGGAGGATTCGAACCTCCGAGAACCTTACGGCTCTTCCGGTTTTCGAAACCGGTGCACTCAACCACTATGCGACGCCTCCAAAAAATTTAAGAATTATTTTTAAATTTCTTAAACTTTGATAAATGCTTGGGATTATTTGAACTTATCTTTCTAAAATAGGTATCTATTTCTTCTATTTTATGTAAATAGATGCGGTTATCTCGACTCATAACAGGACTAAAACCCGATGTCTTCAAAATCCTATAGGCTGATTTTAATAACGGCAAAGAATGATTTGTAAAACATATTGCAAAATTTGAATATATTTTGCCGGCTACTTTATGCTGATATGGGTAACATGAGCCATCTGTATCCATTAAACCCCTAAGACAAGAAACCTTGTAATCTTTTTTATGCATAACCCAATCAGGGATATCTACTTGATTAACCACTTTATCCCCTGTCTTTAGGCCTATGCTAATCAAAAAATCAATGAGATTCCTGCTGGATATAAGCACAGTCGCGCCCTTATCGCTTTTATCGTAAATAATAGAAGAGTTTAAGTCAAATAGCCTTCTTATCAATCCTTGGATATATATTGCATGCTTATAATCTGTTTCCACATTAAATGCAATCCCTGCTTGAGTTTTATTGCTTTTAATATAGCCATCCCCAAGCATTATGCCAATAAATTCTGCCAATTCCGAAGAATAACCTGGCAGATTCATCGGCGTTCTTAATTTAAAGCCGAGCATTTTAGCAAATTCCGGATCTTCGCGAAATTTTCTTACGGTAGTAGAACCTCCCTTACTTCTTCCTTCGGGAGTGCCTGGATTCCCATACAGATTATTACGCTCTATCGCACCTAACCTAGCTGCCTTTTTAGCACTCCAATACTCTGGTAAAATTTTGGTGATCTTAGGAATTGAGATATTAGAAATTCTGCATAACTTTAATAAAGCTTCGTAACTCATATTACATTTTTCTCTTCGCCAATCCCTTAGGCTACGTTCGCAGATGTTACTGATTTTAGCTACTTTTGACCAATCATTATCAAAGTATTTAGCTACCCGATTTAGAAAATATCTTTGCTGGCCTCTGTAGAACTTTACTCTCGACATAATAATTAAGATAAAAGCGGAGGGCGAGGGACTCGAACCCCCAATCCCGGTAAAGGGACAGCGGTTTTCAAGACCGCCCGCCTGCCAATTAGCGCAGCCCTCCTTTTATAAAAACAGCTGTTTAAATACAGCATAAAAAATACTATTCGTAATCTGGAGGGAATTATTGAAGAAATTTACTAATGAGAATTCTCTGAAGATAAGATTTAACCCGATAGCCAGCAAGACGACATTAATAATGTAAATTAAAGAAAAGCCGAAGATGTAATTCGCCTTTAAAAAATCACCCTGCTTGGAGCGCACCGCCTTGGCGCTAAAGACAAGATGCAAGGCAGCGGAGAAACCAATGAGAAATATTAATACGTTTAGTACGCTGGCGGATCCTGTAGATGACAATAATCCGTAAAGAATAAATAAAATTATCGTATATATCGGCAATACAAAAGGCGCAAATTTTACCAAGGGCCTAAAAAAAACAAAAACTATTTCTATTAACTTTTGGCCCCTTGTATAGAGTATTACCGGCTCCCAGACAACTAAATAGATAATCACCAGGCTTATTGCTCCCGACCAGAAATAACGCTGAATGGCTTTTTCAATCAAACTGAATTCATTCAGGAACCCCACCGTAAATGAATAAACGAACGGTAAAAGACAAATTCCAAGAATAAGTTTAATCACACCGAATGCCTTATCGGACAAACCGGAGATTTTGGGCGAGATATTATTGTTTTTTTTAGGAGATTCTTTTTTATTCGATTCTTTCTTTTCCATTAATCCTTCGACTGTCGCTCAGGATTAATGGTGAGCGTAGTCGAACCATCAAGATAAGGCCTTAAAATTTCCGGAATCAATACCGAGCCGTCTTTTTGTTGATAATTTTCCAATATGGCAACCACGGTCCGCGCCAGGGCAATGCCCGAACCATTTAGGGTATGCACAAAATCCAACTTCTGCGTATCTTTTCTTCTGAATCTTATATTTGCCCGTCGGGCCTGAAAATTCTCAAAATTCGAACAGCTGGATACCTCCAGCCACGTATCTATGCCCGAGGCATAGGTCTCCAGGTCATAACATTTACTCGCGGAGAAACTGAGATCCTGTGTTGAGAGCATCGCCACACGGTATGGTAAACCCAATGCCTGCAAAACCGCTTCGGCATTGGCCACTAACTTTTCTAACTCTTCGTAAGAAGTTTGGGGCTTAACAAATTTAACTAACTCCACTTTATCAAATTGATGCACCCTGATTAAACCCTTGGTATCTTTACCGTAAGAGCCCGCCTCTCTTCTAAAACAGGCAGTATAGGCAGTGTAATAAATCGGTAAGTCATCCTCATCCAATATTTCGTCGCGAAATATATTGGTGACCGGAACTTCGGCAGTCGGAATAAGAAACAAATCATCATCCTTTAACCTATACATATCCTCCTCTAGTTTCGGGAGTTGTCCGGTGCCGGTCATTGATTGGCGGTTCACCAAAAAAGGCGGAAAGACTTCGGTAAACCCGTGTTTTTTGGTATGTAGGTCAAGCATAAAATTTATCAGCGCGCGCTCTAATCTGGCTCCCCAACCTTTGTAAAGCACAAAATTTGAACCGGTAATTTTTGCCGCACGGTTGAAATCAATGATATCCAAATGCTGGCTGAGCTCAATATGTGTAACTGGTTTAAAATCAAATTCGCGCCTCTTTCCCCAAGTTCGCACAATCTCCTTTTTGGCAGGCTCACCTACAGGAACAGACGCATGAGGAACATTAGGAATGATTAATAATACTTTATCTAACTCTGAGTTGACTTCTTTTAATTTATCTTCTAATTTATCTATTTTATTGGCGATAGTCTTCATCGAAGCAATCTTTACCTTGGCATCTTTCTTCGCCTTTAACAATGCGGATATCTCTTCATTGGCTTTGTTCTTCTTTGCCCTTAACTCCTCGAGTTCGCCTAAAGTTTGACGTCGAGAGTTATCGAGTTCAACGAGACTGCCTAAGTCTAATTTTAAGTTACGTTTTTTAATCGACTCTTTGACTAACTCTAAATTTTCGCGGATAAATTTTATGTCTAACATTTTCTCCTCTTTAACCCTTAATTACTCCCAACGGCCGCGTTCTGCATACACGCTTAGAAATCCCGGCATTATGTACAACGTCGACTACCTCATTTACGTCTTTATATGCCTGGGGTGCTTCTTCCGCAATCGTTCCTCGCCCAGACGCTCTCACTATTATACCTTTGGATTCCAATTCTTTCAATAAGTCATCTGCATTTATGGATTTTGTAGCCGCAGTGCGAGATTTTAACCTGCCTGCGCCATGGCAGGTCGAGCCAAAGGTCTCCTCCATTGCCTTCTCTGTTCCCACGAGCAAATATGAATTTCTCCCCATATCCCCGGGAATAATTACCGGCTGTCCGGTTTTTTTGTATCTTTGGGGTAAGTCTGGATGTCCTGGCCCAAAGGCGCGGGTTGCGCCCTTACGATGAATACATAAAGTCTTCTCCTTGCCGTTAACCAGATGTTTTTCTATCTTGGCAATATTGTGCGCAACGTCATAAATCAAATCCATGCCCATTTTCTGCCAAGGTAAAGCGAAAATCTTTTCAAAAACCTTGCGCGTAAGATACATCAGGCACTGTCGATTTGCCCAGGCGTAGTTAGCCGCACATTTCATTGCTCCAAGATAAGCCTTTCCTTCCTGCGAATTAACCGGTGCACAGGCAAGTTGCCGGTCAGGGACATTGATATTATATTTCTGTAAACAATGAATCATACTTCTGGTATAATCATCGCAAACCTGATAACCTAAACCCCGTGAACCAGAATGAATCATAATGGTAATCTGGCCCAACGTCAAACCGAATTCATCGCAGAGATCCCGGTCGTAAAGCTGGTCAATAACCTGTATCTCCAGGAAGTGATTCCCTGAGCCAAGCGTTCCTGACTGCGCCTTACCTCTTTCGTAGGCGCGTTCAGAAACTGCTGAAGGATCAGCACCTGGTATAGCGCCGTATTCTTCAGTACACTCTAAATCTTCGTGTGTTCCGAACCCCTTCTCTACCGCCCATTTTGCACCTTTAACTAAAATCTCTCTTTCTTCCCTTTCGTTGACCCTGATATCGCCTTTTGAACCCAGCCCCGAAGGAACATCCGAAAATAAAGCATAGACCAAGGTCTTAATCTTATCCTTAATTTCTTCGTATTGAAAGTTTGTCTTCAGCATACGCACGCCGCAATTTATGTCAAAACCGACTCCTCCGGGAGAAATAACACCACCGTTTTCCGGATCAGTAGCAGCTACGCCGCCTATACAAAAACCATATCCCCAGTGTATATCCGGCATGGCCAAAGAGGCATTGACAATCCCCGGTAAAAAAGCCACATTTGCTACCTGCTCTGCTGCTTTATCCTGTCGGATATCCTTTAAGAGTTTTTCGTCGGCATAAATGATGCCAGGCACGCGCATACCTGGCTTATATGACCTAGGAATACGCCAACGGTAATCATCAATCTTTTCTAGTGGTACTTGTATGTTATTAGACATCAAAAATCACCTCTGCCTGCCAACCGGATCTAATTTTTTCTAATTTTAAACCGTGGTAGGTGGCGGCTTTAATCTCTGTATTTACTTTATATTTTTTTTCGTTCTCGCCCATTGCTACTGCCTCTAAGTTATTCTCATCAAGCTTTTTGATTTGAAATTCAGAAAATATCAATTCTTTAGCGGAAGATAAAGAAAGTAATTCATTTAACCAGTTGATGAAAAGTTCGTCGAGATTATCTGCCTTTTGTTCTATTATTATCTTTTCTTGTTTGTCAGTTTTGGATAGTTTTCTTTGCGCAATGATATCAAACATTGCCAGGGCAGAGTTTTTGAATAGCCCCTTTAAATCTTTGCCGGTCATCCTAACACGGATATCTGCGGTATGTTCGAGAAGTTCGTATTTTTTCATTATAAAGTGAGCCGCGAAGGAATCGAACCTTCAACCCCCAGATTAAGAGTCTGATGCTCTACCGATTGAGCTAGCGGCCCTAAAAAAGTATTTTTTATATTATATCACAAATTATTCAATTTTGAATTTGTAAAAATGCGCCTGGAGGGAGTCGAACCCCCAACGCCTAGCTCCAGCCCCTCATATCCATATAGACTGGATCCCGAGGCATAATCTAAATGTGCCTGGCTGGGATCGAACCAGCAACATTCAGTTCCGAAGACTGACGCTCTATCCAATTGAGCTACAGGCACATTATATAATTCCATTGAGGATACTCGGGACGAGTCCTACTAACTAATGCCGAGGGACTCGAAGGCTAGCGCTCTATCCAATTGAGCTACAGGCGCAACTAGATTATCTCGCACTTCTCGCCAAAAGTTTCCTTAATCTTTTCTAATTCCTTCTGCTCAAGCGGCGCAACCCAGTCCCGCGCAGGCGGGCGTACCGGCGAATTAAGCTGTATTTTATCGGGATTAATCCTATCAGCTGCCTCTTTTAATTTCTTGATCTGGCTGGGGCTGTTGTTTACGCCTTTAACCAGCATGATTTCCAGCCAGATTTTTCCTTTAATTTCCCTTCTTAATTCAATCAGTGCTTCGATGATATCTGCTATTTTCAGATTCTCGGCTGGCTGGTTTATTTTCTCAAAAATATCTTGGGTAGCGGCGTCTAAAGAAGGAATAATAAGGTTAGCGTGAAGCAGTCCGTGGCGTAGTCCTTTATCAACTAATAATGAACTATTAGTTATTACTGCTACAGGTAAGGAGGTTATCTTTTTAATTGACAGAATTAATTCCTCAATTTTTATATTAAGCATCGGCTCGCCTGAACCAGACAGAGTAATATAATTAATGTTTGCTAATTTATCTTTGTTGATTAAGAGAAATTCTTTTAATTCTCTCAATATATCTTCTACTTTGACATATTCCCTGCACTCTGCGGTTTTAGCGCTAGTTTTTCCTAATTGGCAGTAAATACAATCAAAATTACAAGTCTTTTGGGGAATTATGGATATCCCCAAAGATAATCCCAGGCGCCTTGATTTTACCGGACCGTAAATATACCTCATAGACTTCGCGAATTAATCCCGCCATTTCTTAATTTGTTAGCTATTAATTTTAGAAAGGGCGGGATAAGTTCAGCCATCAAACTTATGTTCGCTTACGCTCCATAAGTTTGGGCTTCACTTAAATAAATAGGGATCCTTTGCGAAAAATTTACAATTCTTTAAGGATCCCTATAATTGATGGAAATTATATTTTCGTCTTGTTATTTTATATCGATTACGCAGTTTTGTGTCCCGAATGTATTAGACACGCGCCAGGTACAATTAGGGTCATCCATCCATTTTCCGTCAACGAAGAATTTGTATTCGTGTCTGCCTGGCTTTAATTCGGCGCACACTGTCCAATTGCCCTTCGGATCTTTTCTTGCACTCAGGTTCCTCGTGTTCCATTTGTTGAAATCGCCTACAATGCTAACCCTCTTTGCATTCGGAGCATAGAGACGAAACTCCATCGTCTTTGTTGCACTGCACGTCCTTGCCATCGCTACTCCTCCTTTTTAGCTAAAAATTTATCCTAAAGGATTCTATTTGATTGGATGATATTATACCACAAAAAATTACGGGTCAAGAAAAATTGTTATTTTATATCGCTACGATGGAAATACCCTTTCTATCTGCCAGAAGAACTGCTTCTTTTCTGTCAATAAAAAGTGTCTTTTCTGCCTCTATTGCCAAAACAGAGATGCCTGTGTGAATCAGGTTCTTTATAGTTTTCAAGCCGACGACCGGGATATCAAAACGCATATCCTGGCTAGGCTTGCTTACCTTTACAACCACTGTCCCCGCGCCCCCAATCCTGCCTGCGCGCTTAATCAGCGCATCGGTTCCTTCCAGTGCCTCTACGGCAACCACAGCCTTATTCTTAATTGCTACGGTCTGACCGATATCCAGAGAACCCATTTGTTTGGCAATTTCGTAACCAAAGGATATATCCTGCCATGCTTGGGGAGCCGGTTCCCTTTTGGTCAATACGCCTTTTTTGGGTAAGCAATCCTTGATAAAAGTAGTTGAGTCTAATAATTCAAAACCGCTATCTTCTATTTTTTTTGCGAGCATGCCAAATATCGAATCTGCTTTTCTGTCTTTGATATTCTCCATTAAATCCCTGACGTCAGGATTATCGGTTACTCTGGTATTAAAAAGATGCCGCGGATTAACCTGGCCGGCCATGACGATTTTTGTTACTCCTTCCTGTTTAAATATATCGAAGGCTTTTTTGAATTCTTCGACTTTAAGCCAATAAAGCTTATCGACGTAACTGCGCAGCCGCCGGCTCGTATCACCCTTGATGGCAACAGCCACAATATAGTAACCTAAATCTTTGGCCTTCGCGGCAAAGATTAGCGGGAACTTGCGATTTCCGGCGATTAAACCAATTCTTTCCATTATGAACGGGGGCCGCGGCAAACTCCTCTTTCAGAGTTGCGCATAAAATTAATCAGATTTAATACCTCTTGAGAAGAATGCTGCAGTGACTGAGTTTTTTCTAAGGCATGCTTGAGGGATAGGCCTGAATTAAACAATATCTTAAAAGCTATTCCCAACTCTTTGATTACTTCGGATTTTATTTCTGCGCGGCGCAAACCCGTAATATTTAAACCATAGACCCTGGCAGGATGACCGTCACAGGTAGAATAAGGAGGAATATCTTGAACCACCTTGGAGCAGCCTCCGATTATAGAAAGAGCGCCTACACGGACAAATTGATGTATGGCAGTTAACCCTCCCACAACAACCCTATCTTCAATGGTCACATGCCCAGCCAGGGTGCCGCAATTTGCAATGATGCAACCGTTGCCGATTATACAATCGTGGGCAATATGGGAATAGGCCATAAAAAGATTATTCTTTCCTACTTTTGTTCTACCGCCTTGGCCGGTGCCTAGATTAAAGGTGCAATATTCTCTGATGATATTATTATCTCCGATTTCTAAGAAACTTTTTTCATTTTTATATTTTAAATCCTGCGGTATGCTGCCGAGGATGGCGCCGGTAAAAATCCGGCAATCCCTGCCTATGGTCGTGTTACCGTAGAGATGCGCAAAGGCAGCGATCTTTGTCCCTGCACCAATCGTAACATTATCCCCGATTATAGCATAAGGGCCGACTTCAATATCGTCGGCCAACCTTGCCTTCTTGGAAACAATTGCTGTAGGGTGTACCTGCATATTGCTTACGATTCGGCGATGGCGAACATCAGATCCGCCTCCGCTACTATTTTACTATCAACCATGGCCTTGCTATGCACCAGGCCAGTCTTTGATTTTAATTTCCCAACTTCTACTTCTAAGATAAGTTCATCTCCCGGCAAGACTGTCTTTCTAAATTTAACGTTATTAGCAGCTAAAAAATAAGCCAATTTACCTCTGTTCTGCTCCAAGGAAAGCATCATCACACCGCCTACCTGCGCCATGGCCTCGATAATCAAAACGCCGGGCATCACCGGCTTGCCGGGAAAATGTCCTTTAAAATAATAGTCGTCTTTCGTCACATATTTTAAACCCACCGCCCGCTTGCCCTTTTCTAAATACAAGATTTTATCCACAAATAAGAAGGGTTGCCGGTGCGGCAATATTTCTTTAATTTCTTCAATGCCCAACTCACCTTCCCCCACGGCAGCCGTTCCTGTCTCTACCCCCGCGACGATAAATCTTTCTTTCTGCTCAATGATTTTTTTGATGAGCTTTATATTTAACGAATGCCCGCTTCTTAACGCAATGATATGGGCTCTTATGGGTGTACCCATAAGATATATATCGCCTACTAAATCCAAAATTTTGTGCCTGACATACTCGTCGTGATAGCGTAATCTATTCTTGATCACTCCATTTTTACCTACTACCAGCGTATTTTCATAATTTGCTCCCTGGCCCAAACCTTGACGCTTAAGATCCTCGGACTCTTCCTCCAAACAAAATGTTCTTGATTTCACCAGTTCATTGCGAAACGATATAGGATTTATATCTACCTCAAAAAATTGGGAATTAATCTGGGGGTGGCTATAACTTAACATATAGGAAACCTTAAATTCCGCTGATGGTATTGCTACGATACTAGCTCCTTCTTCTTCTACGGCAACGGCATCCTTGACCTGATAATAATTTCTTGGCTTTGATTGCTCAAGGATACCCGCGCTAGTTAAAATTTCCCAGAAGGCCCATCCACTTCCGTCCAAACCGGGGACTTCTTTATTGTCAATCTCAATATCAATATTATCTATCTGTAATCCCGATAATACTGCCAGCAAGTGTTCGATAGTATGTATTTCTATTTCGCCTTTTCCGATAGATGTGCGACGGGGATTTCTTGATACCGGCAGTAGATTATCCGCTACGGCAAGAATTTTTTCCGAAACGGACAAATCGTTGCGAATAAAATTTATTCCGCTGTCAACTGGAGCGGGTTTAAATTTTATATTTACTTTGTTACCCGTGTGCAATCCCACGCCGGTTAAACTTACTTCTTTATTGATTGTCTTTTGTTTTTCCATGCGCTTTTTTTTCCGCGGATTTATTACTTGCCTTTATCCGCGCTTCTAATTCCTCGATACGTTTTTTAAGCCCCTTAATTGCCTCATAAAGTTCGGGTAGTCTCGCAACACAGGCGTTAATCTTCTTCGCCTGGTCAATCGGTTTAGCGGGATAACCCCAGACCGTGGTTGCGGCAGGAACAGACTTACTTACGCCGGACTGCGCAGCAACGGTGGCTCCGTCACCGATACTAATATGCCCCACCACTCCTACCTGACCTGCCAATGTTACACCCCGGCCAATCTGCGTACTGCCGGAAATTCCTGCCTGAGCCACGATAATCGAACTTTCGCCGATTACTACATTATGTGCAATCTGCACGAGATTATCTATCTTTGTTCCCTTGCCAATAATTGTTTTATCAAACCGCGCGCGGTCGATGGTTACATTTGCGCCGATCTCTACATCGTCATGAATCTCGACGGTACCGATCTGCGGAATCTTCTGGTGTGCGTCCTCTACCTTAACAAAACCGAAACCGTCGGAACCAATCACCGCACCGCTATGAATAATTACGCGGTTACCGAGACTAATGCGTTCGCGGATAGAAACATGAGAATAAATTAAAGCATCTGCCCCGATAGAACTCTGGTATCCAATAAAACATTGGGGATAGATTATGCTCCTATCCCCAATAGAGACGCCATCCTCTATGACTACATATGCGCCTATGCCTACCCCAGCGCCCAATTTCACATCCTTTCCTATAATAACGCTAGGATGTATACCCTGCGGACGCTTCTGTTCGCTTGGTTCAAGCAGAGAAACCACCTTGACAAAGGCTAAAGAAGGATTATCGGTACGCACTATCGGCTTGTTCGGAAATTCTACATCCCGAGCAGTGATGATTGCAGAGGCCTTTGTCTCCTCCATTAGTGGGGCATATTTGGGATTAGCGAGAAAGGTAATGTCTCCAGGTCGGGCTTCTTTTATACCGCAGATACCTGTAATAATCGTATTCTCATCGCCGAGGATTTCTCCGTTAATCGCCCGGGCGATTTCTTTTAAGCTTTTTTGTATCTTCATTCCTGTTTCACTACTTCTTGTAATATCCTTGCAGAATAGATAATGAACCTTCGGTTATATCTAAAGCCTTATCCTGATAAACCAATACGCGATCGTTAAAAACTAAGGTATGGCCATTGCCTTTTGCATATTCAGAAACCGCCTTTTCAATGTCTTTTAAAATCTCGCGCATCTTATCGTCTCTTTCCTTGCGCAGGTCCGTGGTCCTGACTCTCTCAAAATCCTGGTAGAGCCGTATCTTATCATCTATTTCGCCCTTTTTGGATTCTTTTTCTTTTTCGTTTAGCAAACTAGTCTTATCCTGCAATTGCTTGATCTCATTTAATTTCTTTTCTTTTTCTGTTTCATAGGATTTCTGCTTACCTTCTAAGACCTTATCGTAGTCTTTGGTCTTATTATATTCATCGAAGAGCCGGCTCAAATCCACGAATCCCATCTTTTCCGCCGCAAAAGATACGTTTGCGAAAACGGTTAAAAAGACAATACTTAATACACCCACTGCTACTTTTTTCATCGCTTCCTCCTTAAATGAGCACATAACTTACGGAGCCGCCTGCCTGCGGCAGGCGAGTGCGACGTAAGTTATAAGTGCGAATTTAATCCCGACACCAATTGGTGTCGGGATATCCTCAACTAAAAGCCGTGGCTGACACTAAAATGAAATCTACCCTTAGATTTGGTTTCCTCTGCGGGTCCTTTATTTAAGGGAATACCGTAGTCAAGCCTTATCGGGCCGATAGGTGTTTTAATCCGTACACCCAAACCCACCGAGGACTTAAAATGCCCGTTCCCTAAATCGCTCATTCTCTTCCAGACATTACCGGTATCGAAGAAAGCCGCGCCTTTAAGAAATTCCAATAGAGGATAGGTGTATTCGATGTTCCCGATTAACATCGATTCTCCTCCGAGAGGATCCTTGGTTTCCGTATCGATAGGGCCGACCTTTCTTTCCTCGTAACCTCTGACGGTTTCCGCTCCTCCGGCAAATAATCTTTCATAGATGGGAATCTCTTCCGAATCACCGTAAGGGTCAGCCAGGCCAACGCGGCCTTTAAATTCCAAAACTGAACCCCGAAATAACGGAAAATATTTTGAAGCCCGGCCAAAAAATTTAAAGAAATCCTTATCGCCGCTAAAAGGCCCACCCGCACATTCAAGGGAACCGGTTAATACGTAGCCTTTAGTGGGATTAAATACGCTATCGCGGCTATCATAGGTAAGCCCGAATTCTGCGCTGCTGATTGCATTTCTTCCGTCTTCTTTTTTCAGGTCTGATGAAGCCTCAGGCGGTATATTGCCAATTGAGATTCGTTCATATCGGTACATAAAATTTGCCGAGAGATATTCGGAAATCTCTTTGCCTAGGCGGATATCGCCTCCGGTTCTGTCTTCGTCATAACCATAACCGACATCGGACTCCCGCTGATGGGTGGTCTTGTAAAGGTCAAAACCAAACGATACCGGATAATCAAAAACCCACGGTTCGGTAAAACTGAGCGTATAACTATCGCTGACCGTCCCAAAGCTGGCGCGCACCCTTAAATCCTGCCCGTCTCCGGTAAAATATGGGAAGTTGCGCCAATCAAAATTTTTCTGTTCAACCTCGATAAAACCGACAAACTGGTCAACCGTTGAATAACCGCCGCCAAAACTAAACGCACCCGTCTTGGCTTCTTTTACTTCCACGATGAGGTCTCTTTTACTGGAGGCATCGCTTGGCTCCGTATCATAACTTATCTCTTCGAAGAAACCCAGGTTCTGTAAACGCTCTTTGCTGCGCCTGAGTTTATCGCCGTCAAATTTATCTCCCGGGTGAATCCTCAGCTCTCTTCTGATGACGAGGTCCTTGGTCTTAACATTGCCGCGGATCTTTATCTTATCCACATAGGCAATCTCACTCTCAATAATTGAATACTGAATATCTACTCTGCCGCTAAGAGAATTTAAAGCCGTAGTTGCATCTGCCCTGGCAAAAATATACCCGCGGTCAAAATAAATTGCCTGGATATTCACAATGTCCTGCTTCAATCCTTCCTGGCTAAACACCTTTCCCGGAATGCATTCTTTAAGGCTTGGGCGGATATCTTTCTCCGGGATAGAGCTGTTGCCCTGAATCTTTATCTCGCCTACCAGATACTTTTTGCCCTCTTCTATCTTTATCGTTAGAATCAAATGCGGCCTCTTGGCATCGCGCTTTATGTTATATTCAACCTTCACATCGGCAAAACCTTCTTTTTTATAAAAAGAATTGATCCGCTCAATATCTTCTGACAGCACTTCATCTTTTAATATTCCGGGGTTGAGTAACCAACTGCGCTTGGTTTTCATTAACCGTAAGATGCGCCTGGCGGGATAATGTTTGTTGCCTTCAACAATAACCTTGGTAATCCTTAGCCGCTTACCTTCTTCAACTACAAAAGTAACGAAAACCTGGTTTGTCGCCTGTCTGGTGTCTAATTTATAATCTACCTTGGCATCGCTGAAGCCTTTTTTCTCGTAAAGTTTCCTGAGGGATTCGCAATCTTCTTTTAATTTGGGATAATCCAGGTATTGTTTCTCCTTGGATTGCAGATTGATTAACTCTCTTAATTTTTCATCTTGCATATAAAGGTGCTTTAACCCCTCAAAAGATATCTTCTCGATGATTGCCCTTTCTATAACCTTAATGATTAACTTGACTCCATCGGCATAATCTTCGGTTTCGATTTTGATGTCGCTAAAGTAGCCTAAGAGATAAAGCCTTTTTATGTCGTCGCTAACGATATTCTCCAAATATAGGGAGCCGATCTTCGTCTTCATTTTAGAGATGACGGTGTTGGCGCTGATAGATTTGTTGCCGGTTATTTCTATCGCCTTAACTATTTTTTGCGCGGGCTCCTCTGTTTTTTCTGTCGGCATGTCCTGGCTAGTCCCGGTTTCTATTCCCTCTTCGGCATAACAATTAACAAAACTCAAAGTACAAAATGTAAAAATCAAAATTGCAAAAGAAATGCCGAAGTTTTTAATTTTAAATTGTATTTTTGACCCTTCGACTTCGCTCAGGGTCAATGGTGAGTGGAATCGAACCATTGAATTTTTTTTCATTCTATCCTCTGGGCAAGGTTTTCAAACCTGGTGTATTCTTTAATGAAGGTTAATTTGTGCGTTCCTACCGGGCCGTTCCTCTGTTTGGCAATGATTACTTCGGCGATACCCTCGTTGTCCGAAGTAGGATTATAGTATTCCTCTCTTAATATCAGTACCACTACATCCGCATCCTGTTCAATAGCCCCGGATTCCCTTAAATCCGAAAGTTGCGGCCGATGGTCGGTGCGCGCTTCCACTGCCCGCGATAACTGGCTGATTGCCACCACCGGTAAATACAATTCTCTGGCCAGGGCTTTTAAGGAACGCGAAATCTCCGAAATCTCCTGTTGCCTGTTCTCTGCTCTGGCCGAACCGCGCATCAGCTGTAGATAATCCACGATCATTAATTGAATATTATGCTGCGATTTTAAACGCCGCGCCTTTGCCCGCAGTTCCATCACCGATATCGCCGGCGAATCATCAATAAAAATGTTCGCCTCGGAAAGTTTTCCTGCCGCTGCCGTAAGTCTGGGCCAATCCGAGGGGGCGAGATATCCAGTCCTTACCTTATGCGCATCTACTCTGGCGTGCGAACAAAGTAACCGCTGCACTAACTGCTCTTTCGACATCTCCAAGCTGAAAAAGGCAACCGGAATCTTTTCCACTACACCGGCATACTCAGCAATGCCTAAGGCAAAGGCACTCTTGCCCATCGAAGGCCGGCCAGCTACCACAATCAAATCCGATGATTGTAAACCGGATGTCCTCTGGTCAAAATCTATAAAACCTGTCGCTATACCGGTAATGTGGGCTTTCTTTTGATAAAGCTTATCGATGGTATCAATACTGTCCTTGATTGCTTCTTTTAAGAGGATAAAGGTAGTTTCCTTTTTGTTCTCGCCGATTTCAAAGATTAATCTTTCGGCTTTATCCAATACCTCGTCTACATTGCCTTCTGACTCGTAGGCTAAACTCACGATTTCTGTGCCATTATTGATCAGTGACCTTAAAATACTTTTTTCTTTGACAATGCGCGCATAATGGCCGACGTTGGCCGCGGTAGGGACAGAATTTACCAATTCGGTTAAAAAAGAGGCCCCCCCAATATCCACAAGCAGATTATTCCTTTTCAACTCATCGCTAATCGTAATCAAGTCCACTGCCTTGTTGCTATCAAAAAGGTTTAGGATTGCCTCAAAGACCTTCCTATGGCTATCCTTATAGAAGCAATCTTTATCCAAGATCTCTATTGCCAGGGGAAGAGCATCCTCTTCGATTAACATTGACCCCAGAACCGCCATCTCTGCTTCGATATTCTGAGGAGGAATTTTTTCCAGGGAGATTTCTTTAGCCATTTTATTTCTTTACGATCCAGACCTTTATCTTTGCCTGAACTTCAGGATGAAGTTTCACCGCTATATCATAAATTCCCAAATTCCTGATCGGCTCGTCCATTAAAATATTATTTTCCTCAATATCAAACCCATCTTCTTTCAGGGCATTGGCAATATCCAGATTAGTCACCGAGCCGTACAGCTTCTCTTCTTCGTTGACCGCCACCGTTACATTAACGGAAGTATTGTTTAATCTACCGGCCAACTCCGTGGCCTGCCTTTTCTCTTTTTCCTTCTCTTGAGCTTTTATTTTTTCTAATTCCGCTATTTCTTTGAGGTTTTTCGCTGTGGCCAACAAGGCAAATCCTTTAGGGAGCAAGAAATTACGCGCAAAGCCGTCTTTTACCTCAACCACTTCCTGGGCTTTCCCTAATCCTTTTACATCTTTGGTTAAAATTACTTCCATATTTTTTCTCGAAAATCCTCAAATCTTCACATAGGGTATGAGCGAAATAAAACGCGCCCTCTTAATCGCCCGGGCAACCACCCTCTGATGTTTCGCGCAGTTACCACAGATACGAGAAGAGACGATCTTTCCTCTATCGTTTATAAATCTTTCTAATCTTTTTATATCTTTGTAATCTACGCTATTTATTTTTTCCTTACAGAATCTGCATACCCTCTTTCTTAACGACAGAAATCCCCCTGGCTTCTTTCTCGCTCCTCTTGGCTCTCTTTCTTTAAGTCTCATTGTTTGTTCCCTCGCTTTCTTCTAACCACGATGCCTCTGAAGTTATTTCCTCGGTAGCAGGAGCAGGAAGTGGAGTTACTTCTTCGCTCGTCTTGGCTGCCGGTGTAGGTGCCCCTAAAAACTGTACACGCTCCGCGCGAACCTCGAGAACATTTCGCTTCTGTCCGGAATTATCCTCCCAGGAGCGCGACTGAAGTCTGCCCTCGATAAAAACGGGCCTACCCTTGCGTAAATACTGGTTGCACGTCTCTGCCTGTTTATCCCAGACGACAACGGTAAGGAAACAGGCCTCCTCTTTCAATTCTCCGTTTCTGTCTTTAAAACGCCGGTTTGTAGCGAGCCTTAAGTTTACCACCGCTGTTCCTGAAGGCGTATAGCGCAACTCCGGGTCTTTCGTCAGATTACCGATAAGAAATACTTTATTTAGATTAGCCATGCCTCTCTCCCTCTGGTATTTATTCTAGATTTGTAATCAGAACGCGTAAAATATTTTCATTTAATTTATACTCATGATGGAGCGTAGAAATATCTTTCGGCTCGGAATTAAAACTTACTAAATAATATATGCCCTCTTTATATCTCTTAAGCGGAAAATATAACCTTCTTTTTTCTGACCATAAATCCGCTGAAAGGACCTTGCCGTTATTTTTTGCGATAACATCCTTAATCTTGGTAAGCAAATCCTTTCTTGCATCTTCGTTTAAATCAGGATTAACAATAAACATTGCCTCATAGTTTCTCATAGTCTAACCTCTTTCTACTTTCTGTTAAATTGATCCATCGCCGTTTTCATTCCTAAAGATAACCACACCCTACAACAATCAACGGCCTTCTCTATTGTCTGCTCAATTACCGCCTTCTCTTGCTTTTTAAACTTAGAGAGAACAAAATCTTTGATTTCTATTTTTGAGGAGGGCCTGCCTATTCCTATACGCAACCGAGAGAACAATTCGCTTTTTAAATACTCGCTAGCGGATTTAATCCCTTTGTGCCCGCCTGAACTGCCCATAGGCCTAATACGTATCCGGCCCAAAGGCAAATCCAAATCGTCGCAGATAACCAGCAAGTTTTCTAAATCTATCCGGTATTGTTTTACTAAAGCGCCGATACTCAATCCGGACAAATTCATAAAAACGAGCGGATAAGCGAGGGAAAAATTGATTCTGCCAACCTTTCCCCAACCTTCTTTATAAAGAGCGGATTTATCGCGCGTGAACTTGATTTTATATTCTCTGGCTAAGGCGTGGACTACCCTTAAGCCGATATTGTGCCGGGAACTCTTATAAAGCAATCCGGGGTTGCCGAGCCCCACGATTAATTTCATTATCAACGCTATTTCGCTTTTTCTTCTTTTGCCTTTGGCTTTTCTTTCGCTGACTCTTGCGCCTCTTCTTCGGCGGGTACTTCCTTCTTCTCTCTGATTACTTCTGGCTCAACCTTTTCTTCGCCCTCAACGGGTGCCACGGGTATTTCTTCTTTGGCCGGCGCAGAAACCGATATCACAATAGCAGCGGAATCATTTAAAATCTTTACCCCTGCGGGTGCTTTTATGTCCCTGACATAGATGGCATCGCCGATCTTAAGATTACTAACATCCACCTCAAGTTCTTTGGGGATTTCCGTAGGCAAACATTCGACTTCGATTTCCCAAAGCAAATGCTCCAGCGTGCCGCCGTCAGCCTTTACCCCGACGGGCTCGCCCCTGGCCACCAAAGCCACGTTCACTTTGATTGCCTTGGTTAAGGAAATCTGGTTAAAATCTACGTGAATCACATCTCCTTTGACCGGGTCATATTGTACCTCTTTGATTAAACAGGCGCGTTCTTTCGCTTTCTTGGCCTCGCCTTTCATTTTAAGGTTAACGATAATACTGCCAGAACGGTGTTCGTGCAATAATCTTAATAAATCTCTGGTCGGCACCTTCACCGTTTCTGTTTTTTTACCTTGTGTATAGACGACAGCGGGGATAAAGCCATCTTTGCGCAAAACCTTTATTTTGGACTTACCTGTTTCCTCGCGCGGTTGTATCTCCAAAAATATCTCTTCCATTATAGTATAGTCTCCTTCACAGCAGTGAACACCGAACCATCATTTTGGTTCGGGTGTTTAATCAAACAATGAGCTTACCGACTCTTCGCTATGTATGCGTTTTATCGCTTCACCCAGAAGATCCGCCACGGATAACACTTTAATGCGGGGATGTTTCTTGTGATTCCCTAAAGGAATGCTATCGGTAATCAACAATTCCTTTAAGGCGCTGCATTTATCTACATTTTTAATCGCATCCCCGGAGAGAACACCGTGGCTAATCGCTGCCCAGATGCCCGTTGCCTTTTCTTTTTTTAACGCCTCAACTGCCTCGATCAACGAACTGCCGGTGGCAATCAGGTCATCGACAATCAGCGCATTTTTACCTTCTACTTCACCCAAAATATGCACCGCCTCTGTCTTTTCCGGCGTAACACGGCGCTTGTCAATAATTGCCAAGCCTGCGCCGAGTCTTTTTGCGTAAGCGCGCGCCATTTTTATGCCGCCGACATCCGGAGAGACTACTACCAAATCTTTGATATTTAATTTTTTAAAATATTCGATAACCACCCCCACGGCAAAAAGATGGTCTAGCGGTATATCAAAAAATCCCTGGATCTGTCCGGCGTGTAAATCCATGGTCAGGATCCTATCGGCACCGGCAACGGTCAAAAGATTTGCCACTAACTTAGCGGTGATAGGCACACGCGGCTGGTCTTTTCTATCCTGACGGGCATAACCAAAATAAGGGATAACCGCGGTAATTCTTTTTGCCGAAGCCCGCTTGAGCGCATCAATCATAATCAGAAGTTCCATCAGGTTTTCGTTAGGGGGCGGACAGGTGGGTTGCACCACAAAGACGTCCTTTCCCCGCGCATTATCATTAATCTTTACGCGGATTTCCCCTTCGCTAAATTTACTCACTTCTGCATCCGCTAAAGATATCTTTAAATATTTACAAATATTTCTGGCTAACTCCGGATGCGCATTACCGCTAAATATAGATAATTTATCCATGGCTAACCTCTTTTTTTGATAACCCTTGCCGGCATACCCACCACCACTGTATGGTCGGCAACATTTTTGTTTTTGGGCACCACTGCCCCTGCCCCGGTTACTGCACCCTTGCCTATTTTTACCGGCGCAACCAATACCGTATCACAACCCAGGAAAGCCTTATCTTTTATAATCGAAGTATGTTTCTTCTTGCCGTCAAAATTTGCTGTGACCACCCCGGCGCCAATATTCACATTACTTCCCACTTTTGTATCACCTAAGTAACAGAAATGTTTCGCCAGGGTATAGCGGGATACTTTACAACGCACCAACTCGACGAAATTACCCACGACACTTTCGCCCTCGATAGTTGTCCCCGGCCGTAAGTGAGCAAAAGGGCCGATTGAACAACGTTTTCCAATTTTAACATCTCTTTCAATCACTGTAAAGGGATAAATCCTGGTATCGGCACCTATGGCGACACCCCAGTCAATAAAGGTGGTCTGCGGGTCAACCACGCCAACGCCATTTTCCAGGTGCTCTTGAATAATCCTTGCCTGCATAATCCTGTTTGCCTTTGCTAAATCGCTGCGGGAATTTATACCCTGGCCTTCTGTCGGGTCAAGCAATTTTACTGATTCAACCCTTCCCCCTTCTTTATAAATTATCTCAATTACATCGGTGAGGTAATATTCTTTTTTGCGGTTATTGCGCCTGACTTTTTTTAAAGCGGCGAAGAGTTTCTGCGCATTAAAACAGGCACAGCCAATATTTATCTCTTTAATATCTTTCTGGAAGCTATCGGCATCTTTTTCTTCTACAATCCGGGAGATGCTAGCGTACTTATCGCGCAATATCCTTCCGTACCCAGAAGGATTTTTTACTTTCGCGGTTAAAAGTGTAACCTCTGGCTCGTTATCGCGATGATACTGCAGTAATTTCTTGAGCGTATCCTTTTTTAATAAGGGGTTGTCCGCATAAAGCACTAATACTATCCCGGGAAATTTTTTAAGCAGGCTTTGGGTTTGCCTGACGGCATCCGCGCTTCCCTGCAATCTTTTCTGAATTACTATTTTAATCCGCGGATTAAGCAACCCTCTTATTTCTGCGTGTTTATGGCCCAAGACTGCAATCGCCTTATTTATCTTCAGTTCATTGACGCAGTCCAAAACATAGCCTAACATCGGCCTCCCGCAGAGAGGGTGCAATACCTTTACCAGGTCTGATTTCATGCGCTCGCCGCGGCCTGCGGCTAAAATTATTGCTGCAATATTTTTACTCATCGTAATTTATGCTTTTCTGGGACGTGTGGATTCGAACCACAATAACGAGACCCAAATTCTCGAGTCCTACCATTGGACGACGTCCCAAGCTTAGTTTAAACTATAAATACGCTTTGATCTCTGTTGGATTCTTCTTCTCGCGAAAATTATATGCTTAACTTGTCGGTTGAACTAAGCGGACGCTCCTTTTCTTTCTCAAACCCCTCCAAAACCAGCTTCTGTAAATATTCCCTAAAAGGCTGGGTTATGGGATGGGCAATATCCTTGTGTTCTGATTGAGCGCTATTAACCTCGCCTGCGCCAACAGGCCTCACGGATATGGGAAGGGTACTGCCGCACTGGTTACAATATTTACTGCGGGACTCATTTTTAAAACCGCATTTTGCACAGGGCTGTTTTATTCTTCTTGAAGGCATGGCGATAAATAAACCGCTGGAACCTTCGATTACCTTAATGTTTCTCACCACAAAGGCATTATCAAAGGTAACGGTTGCGTATGCCTTTAATTTCTTATCCGGTGAATCCTTCAAAAATATCTTAACCTCAGTGATTTCCATAAGTTTGCCTCCAGTTAAAAATCGAGAAGTTTAGCAGGTTCTTGCGATAAAGGTGTCATACTTTCTGTGCCCTGACAATTTTCTACATCGGGCACTGGCCTCCTTTTTTGAAGAGAAAATACCATACATCGCCGGTCCACTGCCGGACATCTGAACTGCCGGCAATCCCGAATCTAGGATTAGATTCTTTAGTTGGTTAAGCTGGGGATATAAATTGAGGGTAGACATCTGTAGTCGATTAAAAAGGGAATTCCGCAACAGGGGAATTTTAGCCTGTTTAAGCCTGTGAAGTAATATTTTAACATCGTTGCCGGTATTTGTCAACCTTACAACTTTCTTTTTACCAAGAAGTTCATCCAGCCTTAAATATACTTTTTGCGTGGAAACTTTAAGCCTGGGCACGACCAAAACATGCCAGAATCTCTTTTTGATTGTTCTTAATGGACGGATGTCATCCCCCCTGCCCATCCCTAGCGCAAATGCAGTATCCGCTAAGAAAAAGGGCACATCCGCGCCGAGTTTTTTACCATAAGCGATTAACTCTTTTCGCGTAAGCTTCAATTTCCATAATCGATTTAAAAGCAAAAGCGCGCTTGCCGCATTACTTGAACCGCCGGCTAAACCGCAGGCAACGGGAATGCGTTTATCTATCTTGATATCTACTCCGCGCTCGATAGCAAAGCCTCTTTTTAAAAAATCTGCTGCGCGATATGCCAGGTTTGTCTTGTCCTTGGGAATATCCGGATGGGTAGAAATAATCCTGATGGCTTTATCCGCTCGCGGCCTAATTGAGATTTGATCTGAAAGGTCTATTCTCTCAAAAAGTGTAACAATTTGGTGGTAATGGTCTTTTCTTTTTTTGAGTACTTCTAAATAGAGGTTAATTTTCGCGTAAGATTTAATCTTGTAGGTCTTCACTTGATGATTGCTTCCGCTGCCTTTGCTATATCTTTGGCTGTCAAATTATATTCCCGCATCAGTTCATCCGGCTCTCCGGACTGGCCAAAGCGGTTGCGTATGCCGATACGCGCAACTTGCGTAGGATAGTTCTCTGCGACTACCTCATCTACTGCCGAGGCCAAGCCGCCAACAATGGTGTGCTCTTCGCAGACGACAATTCCTTGCGTCTCTTGCGCTGCGGCAATGACTGCCTGGCTATCCAGGGGTTTAATCGTATGCATATTAATCACCCTAACCTTAATCCCTTTTTCAGAAAGCAGCTTTGCTGCCGAGACTGCTTCATTAACCAACAGGCCGCAGGCAATAATTGAGATGTCTTTGCCTTCCCGGAGAATCTGCGCTTTTCCAAACTGAAACTCACTCTTTATTTCCAGGGTGGCTACTTTTGGTCTTCCGATACGGATATAAAACGGCCCTGCCTGCTTTGCCGCAGCCAAAACCGCATCGCGCGTCTGCGGCCCGTCGCCGGGAACAATGACATTCATATTTACAATCGTACGCATGAGCGCAATATCTTCTAAGGCCTGGTGGCTGGCACCGTCGGGGCCCACCGTAATCCCGGCGTGCGAGGCAACAATCTTGACGTCAAAATTATTATAACAGACGCTATTTCTCACCTGGTCCCATGCCCGGCCAGAGGCAAAGATCGCAAAGGTAGAAACAAACACCGTCTTGCCGCAACTCGCTAGGCCCGCTGCGGTGGCCATCATATTCTGTTCCGCAACTCCGAAGTTAAAGAACCTAGCGGGAAACTCTTTAGCAAAAAGATTCGTGCGCGTGGAGCCCGACAAATCCGCATCCAAAACCACAATGTTAGGATCTTTCTTTCCCAGTTCTACGAGGGTCTGACCGTAAATATCGCGTTGATACAACATCTGCGCCATATTATTCTAATTCCTTAAGTGCCTTTATTGCCTCTTCTTTAGTCGGTGCCCGGCCGTGGAAATCAACGACATTCTCCATAAAGGAAACGCCCTTTCCCTTGACGGTGTGGGCGATGATAATCGTCGGCTTGCCCCTAGTCTTCAATGCCTCCAAATATGCCGAGAAAATCTCTGACATATTATGCCCGTCTATTTCTACGGTATGCCAACCGAATGCCTGCCATTTATCCACTAACGGCTCGAGGTTCATGATATCTTTTATCTTACCGTCTGTCTGAAAACCATTATAATCTAAAATTGCACAGATATTGTCACATTTGTAATGTGCCACAGCCATCGCCGCTTCCCAGATATTGCCTTCCTGTATCTCTCCGTCGCCCATCAGGCAATATACACGATAATCCATTTGGTCAATCCTGGCGGAAAGCCCCATACCCAGGGATACGGAAAGCCCCTGGCCTAATGAGCCGCTGGCCACATCCACGCCCGGCGTGCGCCTATCCGGATGGCCTTGCAGAATGCAACCGAACTTCCTTAATTTTAAAAGTTCTCCCAAGGGAAAATATCCGGATTCGGCTAATACTGCATACCATAAGGGGCAACAATGGCCTTTAGACATGTGAAACCGATCCCGCTGGGGCCAGGAAGGGTCCTGAGGATTATGCCGCAAAAGCGGTTTGCCGTCGGCTAAGCGGCCGAAATAAAGACAGGTAATTAAATCAGCGGAGGAAAGGCTTCCGCCGGGGTGCCCCGAACCTGCCTCGGCGAGCATTTGGATGATTAATCTACGGATGCGTTTCGCCTTCTCTTCTAATTCTTTGATTTGGGTTTCGCGGTAGTCTTTCATTTATTTTCTAAGTTTTTTAACTTTTCTTTGACCTTATCTTGACTCGCATCCAATTCCAGGGACTTTTTCCAATTCTCTTTTGCTTTAGCGAGATTGCCCTTTTTAAAGTAGGCATCTGCGATGTGGTCATAGATTACCGGATCAGCCAATAACCCGGCAGCGCGTTCTAATTCTACTATCGCTTGATCAAGCAGGCCTTTTTTAAAATATACCCAACCCAAACTATCTACGTAAGCGCCGTTATCCGGGTCTATTTTTAATGCCTTCTCAACGAACGCCTGCGCCTCGGCAAGATTTATTCCTGCTTCGGCATAAAGATAGCCGAGCGAATTAAGCGCATCGGCAAATTCAGGGTTGCTCTTTACCGCCGCCTTAAATTCGTTGATCGCTGCTTCTCTGCGGCTGGTTTCTTCATACAATGAACCTAAGAAAAAATGCGCCTCGGCATCAAGCGCAGATTTCTCCAAAATATACTTATAAGTTTTCTCTGCCAGGTCGTATTTCTTCTGGCGTAAATAAACCTCACCCAGACTTTTATAGATTTGTAGGTTCTGAGGGTCTTCGGCTGCAGCCTTTTTGAGCACCTCTTCGTATTCCTGTGTGGCTAAATCCAATTTTTTTTGTGAGGAGTAAAGCAGGGCTAATATTGCGTGCGGCTCGATGGCATCGGGGTCTAATTTTACGGCTAATTTCAATTCTTCGGTCGCTGGATCAAAATTGTCTTTTTTGATGTAGGCAGCGGCTAACCTAAGATGCACAAAGGCTGCCTCATAATCATATTTGAGGGCCTTCTTATACTCTTCTATTGCCTTATCTAACTCATCCTGGCCTTCGTAAACTATCGCCATGATATAATGGCTCAAGGCCCGGGAGGTTCCTCTTTCTACCGCAAAAACTGCTTTACCTTTAATCCCGATGAGCGCAAAAATTAAAAAGACCGCAACCAGTGATCTGGCAATCTTAGCAAGTAAAGAATAATTCACAGTCTTATTATGCCCAATCTCTCTTCTTCAGGTGCCGCAGCCTACGGCGCATCTTCTTTCTTTTATGGGTCTTGATCTTCCTTCTTTTTCGTTTACGTCCGCAAGGCATTACCTCGCTCCTTTCGTCGTTCGGAATTTTTAATATATAACCTTATTCAACGAGTATTCAATGATTCCGGTTGCGCCTGCCTTCTTAAGTTGGGGTATGAGAGTGCGTACGATTTTTTCATCAATTACCGTCTCTATGGCGAGCCAGCCCTCTTCGCTCAAATTTGAAACCGTCGGTTTCTTTAGCGCGGGTAATTTTGCAACGACCTTCCTTAAATTGCCCTTCTTCACATTCATCTTCAGGCCAACTTTTTCCTCTGCGAGTAGCGCACCTTTTAATAAGAGGGTAATCTCTTCCATTTTGTTTCTCTTCCAGCTATCGGCGTAAGAGGCTTTGTTGGCAATAAATTGCGTCGTTGACTCGCAGATAGTCGCAATCTCCTTTAGCCGGTTTGCCCTAAGGCTCCTGCCGGTTTCCGTCAGTTCCACAATCGCATCTACTAATCCCGCATTTACCTTTACCTCTGTTGCTCCCCAGCTGAATTCTACGTTCGCAGCGACGCTGCGTTTCTTTAAATATTCTTTCGTCGTATTCAAGAGTTCTGTGGCAATGCGCTTGCCTTTAAGGTCTTTCACTGAATTGATTGCGGAATCTTGCGGTGCGGCTAAAACCCACCTGACCTTAACCAGGCTCTCTTTGGCATAGACCAAATCCGTAATCCGTTTCACATCCGAATTGTTCTCCACTATCCAATCGTTGCCGGTTATGCCGCAATCCAGGGCGCCGTCTTCCACATAGCGCGACATCTCCTGGGCGCGCAGCAAAATCGGCTCAATCTGGGGGTCATCGATAGTAGGAAAATACGACCTCTCGCCAACCGATAAATTAAAGCCGGCTTTTTTGAACATTCTAAAGGTTGCTTCCTGCAGGCTCCCTTTCGGTAAGCCTAATTTTAAGATCTTATTCTTCATTTTTAATCACCCCGGCTAACTGCTTTTTTGCTTCCTGCCGTTTATATATTTTTTTACTGGGGGCTACCCGCGTCTTGGGATTTATCACCCAGGTTTTTCGGAGCTTAATCTTTACCATAACACGGAAATTTATTATACAATTTTATGAATATTTTGTAAAGAATTATCTTTGTGTATTTATAAGGAATTGACCGTTTTCTTGAACCGTAACTACGATGTTGCCATTTTTGTCGGTGCGGTATACCTTGACCCTTCTCTCATTCAGCTGCTTTAGGGTCACCTCGGAAGGAGCGCCCCTTAAATTATCTGCATCTACGCTGATAACGGCAATCTGCGGGGATACGGCATCGAGAAACGCGCTGGAAGTGGCATCAAAATAGCCGTGATGCGCCACTTTTAAAAGATTGGCTTTTAAATCTAACCCCTCTGGCAATAATTCTTTCTCTCCGAGCTGATTGAAATCTCCGGTAAACAAACACTTGAACTTCTTATATTTAAGCATGATGGCTAATGAATTAGCATTAAAAGATTTGTGCTGATTCGGCTGTTTAGGCCAGAAAACCCCAAGGCTGACGCCATCCATGCTTAAGCTATCGCCTGCCTTGAGCGTATGGTAATTAGCGCGCCTGCGGATTAGTTTCTTATACCAGCGATATATATCTTCATTATCGTCCAGATCCTGGCCGTTGTCAAAAATTTCTCCGATCGGCAATTCCGGCACAATAAAAAATGCACCGCCCATATGGTCGAGATGGGGGTGGGTAATAATTAAATAATTTAATTTAACCGCGTTATTTTCCTTTAAATACTCGCTTAGTTTCTGGCCGTACAATAAGCCACCGGCGTCGATAAGCGTATTCTGATTAGGCGTCTGAATGAGGATAGCGTCACCGTCTCCCACATCGATAAAACTTATCTTTAGCGCTTCTGCGGCAAAAGCAAAAGTAGTAAGGAATAGAAAAATAATGATTGTAACTAGCAGCCTGATTTTTTTCATTTGCTTATTAAAAATAAAACTATTCCAAAGGAACCGCTGATAATATTGGTGAGCACATCCCTCATCTCCCCTACCCTATAAGGGAGCAATCTTTGAAACCCTTCATCGAGGCTGCCGATGAACAAGGCAAAGAGGAGAGAAAATAGGGCTGCCTGCAAAATATTTATCTTAGAAAAACGACGCAAATCTTTCGTCGCTAACCAACCCAGCAGGCCGTATTCTAATACGTGTATCTTTTCAACAAAGTAAGGCTGGCGCCAGGCAAAGGTATAAGCGGCAATTAATATGACTGATACAGCGATAAATCTTAGCAGATTAAAACGATATTTAATTATATAGCAGAGTATGAGTAGGCCAATGATTAAATTGATGGCAATGCAGATTGTCTCAACATTGCCTTTGCCCAGTATTTGCCCCAAGAATTTCCAGATCTGCTGGATAAAAGAGGCGGAAATAATAATATAGGTACCGAAACCGATGGTAAGCGGGCTTAGATAGCTAGGCTTGGACTGATTCATCTTTGCGCTGGTTTTACTTTAGGCAATCTCATCTGTTCAGTGGTTATGATAACATAAAGCGAACTGACTGTCAAACCAGCAAAAATTGAAGGACGCCTTCCCATGATTTACCTTGAATAATCTTATTTTTCAATTATAATAACTTAGACCAAAAGGAAGAAATTATGTTTAAGTATCTACGCAATAAAAAAACGCAGAAAAAAATCTGGATTATCATGGCAATATTAATCCTGCCGGCCTTTGTCTTCTGGGGAACAGGCAGCGTTATACGCAACCAAAAAGGGCCCAACTTCGCCGGAAGAATCAGGGGCAGAAAAATATCCTTACTGGAATATCAAAATGCCTTGATGGCGACGAGAAACCAGGCCCTCATACTCTGGGGAGACGAATTTTTTAAATTAGAAAAGCAGCTTAATCTGGAAGCTCAAGCCTGGGATAGGCTCGTTTTATTAGAAGAAGCCAACCGCAGAAGAATAAAGGCAAGCGACGAGGAAGTCGCGGCGGTGATACAAGGTTATCCATTCTTTCAGAAGGACGCCAAATTTGATTTGGAAATATACGAAAGGCTGCTTAAATATATGTTCTATACTCAACCGCGCGTATTTGAAGAACAGATGCGGGACAATATAAAAATTCGCAAGCTCTATGAAACGGTTACCTCGCAGATTCAATTGACGCCCCAGGAAACCAGGAATGAATACAAAAAAGAAAACGAAGAAGCACGCGTTGATTATCTTGCCGCCCTACCCTCCAATTTTATCGCCGGAGTTGTTGTAGAAGAGAAGGAAATAGAAGAATATTTTAAAAAAAATATCCTGCAATTTAAAAAACCGGAAACATTTAATTTAGAATATCTGCAGCTTCTTTATGAGCCGCAGGCCCAAGAGGCCGATATCAAAATTATTGATGAGAAAGCCGAATCTCTTTTCCTAAGCCTGAAGGGGAAAAATATGCAGGCCGCCGCTAAAGAGAATGCCTTAGAAATAAAAGAAACGGGGTTTTTCGGTTTAAATGATCCGATACCGGGTATTGGCTGGTCCCCGGAGATTATCGCCATAGTCAATAAATTAAAAAATGGCCAATTAGCCCCTCTGATACACACGCCAAAAGGATGGTATTTTATAAAATTGAAGGAAAACCGGCAACCATATCTGCCCGCTTTCGAGGAAGTAAAAAAAGAGGCACGCGAAAAACTAATACAGGCTAAGTCGAAGGCAACTGCCAAGAAAAAAATAGAAGCTGCGCTTTCCCAAATAAGAGATATGTATAAAATCAATCCCCGCGCGATTGATTTTAATAAACTGGCAAAGGAATTCAATCTCGAATCAGGCCAAACTCAATTTTTTAAACGCGCCAGTTACATTCCGGGTATTGGCACATCGGACAAATTTTTTGATGGTATTGCGGATATAAAAGTAGGGGGGGTAAGTAGTATCCTTGATTTGGAACAGGGTTTTTATATCGTGGGGTTAAAGGAATTTAAAAATATCGACGAACAAGAATTCCTCAGAGAAAAAGAAGGGTTTTCTTCCCGCCTGCTTAGCTTAAGGAAGGAAAAGGTATTCCTAGACTTTGTGGGGGGATTGAAGAAAGAGGCAACTCTGACGAGAGAAAATTTTCCCTTCCAACCTAACTAATCTTTATGGCCGTGACTGGACACTGCTCGGCAACTTCCTGAAGGTTACACGTTGCGCAACTTTGCGCTTTTACGTAGGCTATCCCGTCTCCCTGCACTTCGAATACTTCCGGACAAGACTGTTCGCATAAACCGCAGCCTACGCAGGTAGAAACATCCACGCTTACCTTAGCCATTTCTGAATAACCTCCGCTTTAAGAAATAAATTTAAATTACCTTTCCAATAAATTCTCAAACATCTCTTCGTGATCGACTTCTTCGGAAAGGATATGTGTTACCAATTGGTAAGTAACGTTATCTTTGCCTAATGCCTTCTTGGCAATTTTGTTGTAAACTTCGATTGCCGCCGCTTCTGCCTCGGTGACGATACGGATAATCCGGTTTATGTCCGCGGTATTTTTAGGCGGCATCATATAAGGCGCGTTGGCGTTCTTCTCTAATTCCATCGGGTTGGCAATAGGTGCACCGCCGAGCTTAATGATTAAATCTGCCAGCTCCTGCGCATGTTCCAGTTCGTCCTTGGCGATTTTGTTCAAAAATTCCTGCATATCTTCGTAGGCCTTACCCGAGACTATCTGCGCCATATACCAATAGAGATAAAACGCCAACCACTCATCAGCATAGGCCTTGTTCAAATCCTTTACCAGGTCTTTTAAACTCAACTCCACGATTGCCCTTGCTTGTTTTCCCATCTCATACCTCCTTAATTTGCCCTCTTCTTAGTGGGCTGCAAATTGATCCCGAGGCTCAAAAGAAAAATCATTAGAGCCGAGGGATCTACTTTTGTCTTTTCAAGCTGTTGCCTGACTTTCCGCTTTTAATCCGTATTTCTCTATATTATGATCTGCTATGGCCTGAATTTCTTTTATGCCTTCAGGATTGTTCAACAAATGCCTGAACCTACCTTGCGCCTTAAGATATTCCTCGACTGGCTTAGGTATAATTCTGCGCACAGCAGTTAATTTTCCATTTTCGTATTCGATGAGCGGATAAAGGCCGGTCTCCACGGCTAATCTTGCTACATCAACTGTAGCAGCCGGTTCATGCCGCCAACCCAGAGGACAAGAGACGTGTATCTGGATATATTTTGGGCCTTTAATCGAAAGCGCTTTTTTTACTTTGCGTTGTATATCGGCAATGAAACCAACGGAACAAGTTGCTACATAGGGTATGCCATGCGCCAGCGCAATCTCAGGCATGGGTTTTTTGGGGCGGGGATTCCCAAAGGACTGGGTTCCTGGAGGAGAAGTAGTAGTATTAGCACCGTATGGTGATAATCCACTTCTTTGTATTCCTGTATTTTCATAGGCCTCATTGTCATAACAAACATAAAGGATGTCATGCCCCCTTTCCCACATCCCCGACAGCGCCTGAAGACCGATATCCGCTGTACCGCCGTCTCCTCCCTGCGCAATCACATTTATCGCCTCTTTCTTACCTAAATAGATAAGCGCTGCCTCTACTCCCGAGGCAACGGCAGCGGCGTTTTCAAAAAGAGAATGTATCCAGGGGACAGCCCAAGCAGACTCCGGGTATCTGGTAGATAATACTTCCAGGCAGCCGGTATTATTTACCACAATCGTGTTGCTGCCTGCGGTATCGATTACCAGGCGTGCTGCAATTACCTGGCCGCAACCCGCACAGGCAGTATGCCCCGGCCTAAACAGAGTTTTATTCTCCATACTCTTCTCGCAACAATTCGGGTTTTAAATCAATGAATTCTAAGCTAACTTCTTTCTGAGTTAGCTTACGCAATATCTCCTTAATTGAATCAAGGGTAATATCCCTGCCGCCTAAGCCAGCAACAAAACTGCTGATTACCTTGGGAGATTTTTTCTTGCCAAAGAAAGCTGCCTTAATCTCAACTGCCAAAGGCGCATAAGCACCCAAAGAAACCGCCTTATCTAAGACTGCAACCCGGGCAACATCTTTTAATATTTCATAAACTCGCGCATAAGGGAACGGCCGGTAAGAGATAATCTTTAACAAACCTACCCTTTTCCCTTTACTCCTTAATTCGTCAACCGCTTGCTTGATGGTGCCGCAGACCGAACCCATGGCCACGATTACCTTCTCGGCATCCTTGGTACGGTATTCTTCAACCAGGCCGTCGTGATAATCCCGGCCAAAATGACTGCTGAATTCTACATTAATCTTAGGGATAAGCTTTAATACGTCTTTAAACGTCTCCTGGATGGCAAAACGGGTCTCCAGATAATAATCCGGATCAGCGAGTAGCCCCATGGTCAAGGGAGCCGTTGGATCAAGCTTATACAATGCTTTGTAAGGCGGGAGAAATTTATCCACTTTGGCCTGATCAGGAATATCCACGGTTTCCATGCCGTGGGTTAAGATGAAACCGTCCATACAAACCATTACCGGAAGCATAATGGTTTTATCTTCGCTCAGGCGATAACCCATGAGGTGAAAGTCAACTGCTTCCTGGTTATTCTCTGCATAGAGCTGTATCCAGCCGGAATCGCGCAGAGACACCGAATCCTGCTGGTCGTTCCAGATATTTATCGGCGCAGAAATCGCCCGGTTGGCACAGGTTAAGACTAAAGGCAGGCGTAAGCCGGCAATATTAAAAAGCACTTCTGCCATGTAGAGTAAGCCCTGCGAACTGGTAGCAGTAAAGGCGCGCACACCCGTAGCCACTGCCCCCAAAACTACGGACGCTGCGGAATGCTCACTCTCTACATTGACGAATTGGGCGTTCAATTCGCCATTCGCCACCATCTGGGCGAGCTCTTCCACGATGTGCGTCTGGGGCGTAATCGGATAAGCAGAAATCACTCCCGGTTTACATAATCTTACTGCCTCAGCAACCGCACGCGAACCTTCTAAAAATTCTCTCATTTCTTTTTATCTTCAGCTGTTTCCTCTTGCATCACGATATCGTCTTTGGGACAAACCAGGGCACAGAGGCCGCAGCCTTTACAATAGTTATAATCGCAGCTATAAGTATTTTTTTCTTTACCTTCAATGCAACCTTCGGGACAAACCGCGAGACACATCTTACAGCCGATGCAGTTCTTCCTGAGAAAGCGGGGGCTGGACTTGATACGCCACGAACCTGTCTTATCACCTTTACTTGAGCCTGGTTTTACAATTAACGGTCCAAACATAATCTTACCTATATATCCTTTATATCCTTCTTAATATATGCGTACCCTTGCTGAATTGCCTGAATATTACTTTCCGCTGCCTTGCCGGTAAATCTATTTTTTACCGCTTCTATAAGGGTATCCAGCTTTAATTCGCCGGTAGCCGCAGCAAAGGCGCCGATTAAAGCCGTATTGCCCAAAGGCCGGCCAATCGTCTTTAGCGCAATATCATTGGCAGGCACGAGAAAAACTTTTTGTTTGGCTTTTACCTTGGGGGCATCTTCTCCCTCTTTTTCATTGATCAGCGCAAAACCATCTTCTTTTAATCCGGCAAAACAATCGAATCCGCGCATCAGTGTAGCGTCAACAATGATCACATAGTCCGGCTCGTAAATCTGGCTTCTTAACCTTACCGGCTCTGTGTCCACCCTGACAAAGGCATTCATCGGCGCACCCATCCTGGCGGCACCAAAATTCGGAAAGGCATAAGAATATTTTCCCTCCAGGAAATAAGCGTAGCCGATCAATGCGGCGGTGGTGATTGCGCCTTGTCCGGCGCGGGCGTGGATACGGATTTCCTTCATTTAGATATGTGCTCCCTGAAAAAAATATGCAAAATGAACTTTCCTATGATAATATTTTTATTCCGTTTTGTCAAACAATTTATTTTTGGCCAGCCTAAACCAAACCAGACATTCTATAGAGGGTTTCAAAGATGGCTTCAGCTTTTTGAACATCAAGCGTACCTAAACCGCAGGCAGGGCTCAACAACATATTGTTCATCAAGCCGCCGCTTACACCCTTCACTCCCAGAATTCTTCTGGCATCAATAATCTTTTTTGATAAATCTTTGGGAGATTGGCCGCTAAATTCCTGTGTCGGCACAATACCCCAGCACAAAATTCCAGACCGGTTAAAGAACGCCTTGAGGTTATCCGCATAAAGCAAAAGTTTATCCAGATAAGAATAAGCGTCAAAACTGATGATATCTATAGTCGGAATATCTGTAAATATTGACCAGTCAGTATTTCCACAGCAGTGCACACCCACCAAGACATCTTTTGCCTTGATGCCTTCGCTGATTTCTGTAAGCCCCTTTACTACATCCTCTCTATTTAAAGGAGTGTAGGCAGAGCCGAAACAACCCAGGTACGGCTCATCCAGGAAAATGATGATCGGCTTATTAAATTTTCTGAATAAGCGGATCTGCCATAGTGCTTTCATTGTCAGGCCCTTTAACACCGCCTGCATCATCACCTGATCGTGCAGAATTGCCCTGCCCGCCCGGTCATTTATCCCGGCGGCAAAACTAAACGGTCCGCAGATTTGACACTTGATAAATTCAATACCAGCCAGGCCTGCTTTTTCCAATCTTTTATATAATCCCCATAAACCAGCGGCGAAATCCTGGGAAATCTTAAAATAATCTATGTCTTTATTAATAACCTTCTCGTAAAAAACCTCCAGTTCTCTTTCTTTATCAGTATCGTTGAAAATCAACTGGCTATTACTTACTTTCAGGCATGGCAGGCCTTGGCTTGACTGCGCCACCATTGCTTCTTTTGCATCCCGCTTAGGTAACTGCGGCCAGAAAGGAATCTTGGGCGTGTATTTAAAAATCAAATCCAGCGCCTCTTCCACATTTATATGCGGCAGGCTTCCCACGCCCGTAGCCAAACCTTTTAATTTCAACATCGAATTCTCCCTTAAAACCCTAAATTTTCTCCGACTAATATTACCTTCAACCTATCGGGATTGCTCTCTGACTCGATAATCAAAATCTGGCAACACATCCTTTTATATTCCGGGAAAAGACAGACTTCCGACCTGCAGATACCCTCCTGAACACAGGCCGTATTCCACGTGCCGAGGCGCTTACAGTTAAGAGGCGTAGCGTAGTTTCTCGCCCGGTCTATCCCCTTCTCTATATTATCTACTATCTTATTTAAACCGCAAACAATAATTACATTTTTTGCATTGGCAATCCCCGCAATTCTATGGCCGTGGCCGCTAAAAAATACCATCTCCCCCTGCTTGGTAATGGCATTGGCGCTGGATAAAAAAACATCCGCCACCGCCCCCTGATTTCTCATCGCCGAATTCTGCTCAACGGTTAGGCCTTTCTCATATTGATTAAAAACCTTATTTCCCCGCCTGATTAATTCGGGAACAATTCCTATCTCATCCAAGGTCAAAGAACCTGACCTGCCCACGGATTTATCCGGGGGGATTATCTTCAGGATTTTATCTATGGCTTCACTTTTATTATCACAATAAAATCCTGAAATCTTTCTTTCTTTTAGGGCATTAAGGATATCTTCGATTTTCTTATCCACGTAAAAACCCCTCTCTCTGCCTTTTCTCTAAATCGCGGGAAAGGCTTAAGGTTAATTTTTTTAACTTCGGGCTTATCACTACCGGGTAATGTGACTTTGGATAAATCTGTTTATATTTTAGCGGCAGGTGCGATAAATTACGCGCCAGCTTTTTTCTTATTTCGCTAAGTGCGGGGGTTTTATAAATTGTTTTTCCTTTACTCACCACTTTGATTAGCTGCGGGTTCCCCTTTACCTTTTCGCCTCCCAAGGCCAAGATGTCTTTTACATAGTTTCCTCTCTTGTCCTTGATTCTAAAAATCTGTTTTCTGCCCGGGTAGGTAACCTTGTCTCGGCTTAGTTTCATTGTTGGTAAGAATTTACCGTCATTCTGACTGATCTCACTGAGTTTATAGATTACATCTAAATATGGCGCGTCCGTACTGGCACCCATATTGGTGCCCACGCCGAAATTATCTATCCTGGCACCCCTTTTGAGCAAATCCTGAATTTTATATTCGTCTAAATTTCCGCTGGCAAAGATTTTGACAAACCTTAAATCTGCGCTATCGAGCATCCGACGGGCTATCCTGGATAAAGAGACTAAATCTGCACTATCTATTCTGATACCTTTAAGCCGATGGCCTCTTTGTTGCAGCAATTTACCGATTCTCACTGCATTCTCAATGCCTTTTTTTGTATCGTAAGTATCCACAAGTAAGGTCGTATTCTCGGGGAAAACGCTGCTATAAGCGCGAAAACTTTCTAACTCATTGTTAAAAGCCATGACAAAAGAATGCGCCATTGTTCCGGTAATAGGTATCTTATAAAGCAACCCTGCCAAGACATTGGAGGTACCGCAACAACCCGCCAGATAAGCAGACCTGGCTGCCTTAATCGCAGCATCGCTGCCCTGGGTTCTTCTCAAGGAAAAGTCATAGACACCGCAGCCTCCTGCTGCCAAAACTACGCGCGAAGCCTTGGAGGCAATCATCGCCTGCAAATTCACCGTATTCAGACAAAAACTTTCTAAAAGCTGCGCTTCAATAATATTTGCCGTAACCCTGATTACCGGCTCATTAGCAAAAAATATCGTACCTTCGGGTAATGCCCAGATATCGCCTTGGAAACGGAATCTTTTCAGATAACTTAAGAATTGCGACGAAAATAATCTCTGTCTTTTAAGATAGCCGATCTCTTTATCGGTAAATCTTAAGTTTCTGATATAGGTTAAAATGTCTTTTAGCCCCGCAGCAATTAAATAGGCGCGCCTGGGTCCCAGGCTTCTGACAAATAACTCAAAGGTTGCCCGGGTATTCGGCTTATGGATAAAATAGCTCTGCGCCATCGTCAGTTCATAGAAATCAATTAATAAAGAGGAATTCGCCGGCTCCATAACTTATGGCCTCACTTAATTCAATAATAATTTTTTGTAGTCATCCTCGGGGAAATAACTTTGTTTAAACTGCGGCTCTCCTTTGCGGTTGATTAATAAGTAGGTAGGCATACCGATGATGCCATAAGAGAAAGCGCATCTGGCATCCGTATCCCGTAAAATTTTGAAATCTATAGGGTAGATTTTTAAAAAACGGTTAATTTTTTCTTTTGATTCATCCACGTTTACGGCAATTAATTCGATGCCGGAAAATTTTAATTCTGGATATATACTATTTAACTGCGGTATCGCAATTCGGCAATAAGGGCACCAGGTCGTCCAGAACCAGAGCACCAATGGCTTTCCCTTGTAATCAGAAAGCCTGACTTCCTTACCTTCTAAGTCATATAACGTGCAACTACCCAGGTCTAATTCTTGCGCCTTGAGCGTAACTACATTTAAAAAACATAGCAATCCGATAATTATCGCCTTTTTCAATCTCAACCTCCGTTTATTGCCATAAAGATGAAATAAATTCCTATTCCCACTAAGACTAATCCGCTAAGTATCTTTATTCTGTTCATCCAGGCATTAAACTTGGGCAGGCCCAGTAAAATCGCGCTAAACGTTCCCGATAAAATCAGCACCAAACCCATGCCATAGGCAAAGGTTAATAAAAGGCTTGCGGCGTAAAAAAGATTCTTTCGGGAAGCAACAAAAATAAGAATAGAGCCTAATACGGGAGAGGTGCAGGGGCTAATTACTAAACCCGAGCTCAATCCTAAAAAAAATATTTTCCACAGCCCGCTTTTTTTCCCGGAAAACTTTGGCCAAAGGGCTAGGGTTTTAAAATGAAACGTGCCCAAAAGCGAAAGGCCAAAAAAAACAAAAACGCTGCCGACAATCATCCGTGTAGCCGGATGGACGCTGAGCCTGCCGAATAACGTCCCAGAAAGCCCTGCCAGTAGGCCCAGCGATGCGTAAACCAAAGCAATGCCGGTTACATAAATCAGGCTTAAAATAAACCCCTTGAATTTCCGCGACGAAGAATCTATGCCGATAAAACTAGTGGTAACGGGAATCAAGGGATAGACGCACGGGCTAAAGCTCACCAAAAGGCCGCCAAAGAAAGCAATTAAATAATCAAGGGGGCTACCTTGTAGATTCATCTAACCAAGTGAGATAATCTTTGTTGCCGGCAATTATCGGAATAGCAATAATCTCGGGAACGCTATAACTGTGCAGGGATTTGACCAGTTTTATCAATTTAGGCATCAGTGATTTTTTGGATTTAACCAGCAAAAGGCATTCTTGCGCCTTTTCAAGCTTGTTCTTCCAGGTAAATATAGAATCGATCTTCGGGATAATATTCACACAGGCAGCCAAACCTTTACCTACCAAGGCCGAGGCGATTTCTCCGGCCTGTTTTTTATCCGCGGTGGTAATAAATACTATAATCTTCATTATTTAGACCAATAATGCCTCGAGTTTTGTTTTATCAAACCCGGTGACCATCTGGCCGTCGACAATGATTACCGGAACACCCATCTGGCCAGAAATCTTGACCATCTCCTCCAGGCCCTGGGTATCTGTTGAGACATCGATGTTTTCATAAGCAATGCCCTTGGCCTCAAGATACGACTTTGCGCGCATACAATAAGGACAGCTGGGTGTGGAATAAATCTTTACGCGATGCGTATTCATTATTTAATCCTTTTTAGGAGCTTAGCCAAACGTTCTCCCATCCTCTGGCATTGCTTGATTGACCGCGCATCAGGCGAACCAATTGCTACCGCTCCGTAATGGTCTCCCTGCGGGTCACCTTGAATTATCATACCATGAATGAGCATCGCGTTCAAGGTATCTAATATTGTCGTCTCATTTCCTCCGCCGATATTAGCGCTCGATGAGAAGGCAGCGCCTATTTTGCCGTCAAGTTTTCCGTGAAACTTGACTGATTCATCCAATAGCTGTTTGATTTGCGCAGCCATTGTCCCGTAATAGGTAGGCGAGCCAATTACGATGCCGTCAAATTTCAATAAATCATCGGCCTTTACATCTTGAACCTTTTTCACTTCTACCTCTATACCTTCCCGTTTTACTCCCTCAGCGACTGCCTCAGCCATCTTCTTGGTATTGCCGCTCCTTGAATAATAGATAATTAATGCCTTTGCCATCTCTACCTCCTTCAATGAGCCCGCCACAGTTCATTGGCGGGCGAATTGAATCCTTGACATTTTTTATCAAGTGTAATCCTAGAAAAAATGTCAAGGATAAGTTCGGTCAAACAACTTATGTTCACTTCGTTCCATAAGTTGTGACCTCACTTATCTTTACCTGTTTTAAACGGCCGAATTCCGAGCAGGCATCAAAGACCAAATGCGGATTATCCGTATGAAGATGAATTTTTATAATTCTATTTTTTGTGTTTTCTCGGGCTTCTTCCTCCAGATTTAAATCCTCGCCTAGCTCGGCTAAACACTCTCTTATTACCTCCAAAGATATATCGTAGACATTTAATCTAAATTCTACGCGGTACCTGCTTTGATTCATAGTATTTTTAAGATCTCGGGGATTATCTTGCCTGCCTCGCCACGGATGACCAGATCAGAAGGAAAATCAGAAGCCTGGTTATTTATTTCAATAATCTTGGCGCCTTTTTCTTTAGCATATAAAGGTAACCCTGCCGCAGGATATACTTCTAAAGATGTGCCGATAACTAAAAGAAGGCCGCAAGTTGCTAAAAGCCGGTATGCCTCGGATAAAGCATCTTCAGGCAATATTTCGCCAAAGAGTACTATATCGATACGGAACCTGCCTGCACATTCACACTTAGGAAAATAACGGCTCAGCACTTTTAATAATTGCTGCCGCGATGCGCGATGAATCCTTAACAACTCTACCATTTCTTTTATTCTATCCTTCTCCCAGGTAATCGTTTTTAAACAATTAATACATCTTACCCGGTAGGCATTGCCGTGTAATTCAATGACCGCGCGGCACCCGGCCTGCTGATGCAGGTTATCTATATTCTGAGTAATTATGGCTTTTAAAAAACCTTCTTTTTCCATCGCTGCCAAAGCGATATGCGCAGGATTGGGCTTGGCCTTAAGCAGGACAGAATAGAAATCATTTAAAAAATCTACAATCTTCTCTGGCTCGCGCTCAAAGGTAGAAACCAACCCCATGGTTGTAGCGTAAATTTCCGGGCTATATTTTTCCCAGAGCCCACCCTCACCCCTAAAGGTAGGGACTCCACTCTCCGCAGAGATACCCGCACCGGTTAAACAAACGGTATTGCCTTTCTTAAAGTTTTTTTGTATATAATTTATTGCCTCTTGAGAAATCATTTTAACATCAACACGGACATCATCCTGCCGCAATTCTTTCCTTCTTTACGGTAAGAAAAGAAATTCTTATTTTGACAGGATGTGCAAACCCCAGAGTCAAAGATATTCTGATGATCAACCCCTAAATCCAAAAGCTGTTTTTTATTTATTCCCGCTAAATCTAAAAAGTAGCGTTTATTTTTCTCCGTTAAACCGAAGGAGAAAAAATCAACGAAATTTTTCCCAACCTCGTAGCAACATTTTCTTATGCCGGGCCCGAATCCAACCATTAACCCTGCAATCGGGGTATTAAATTTTTCTTTCATTAATTCTACTGTCCTTGCGATGATATTCTCTTGAGTGCTTCGCCAGCCCGCATGAACTAAGCCGATAGCCGGGGTCTTGGAATCGTATAAAAATATCGGCAGGCAATCTGCGGTAAATACGGCTAAGGGTAAATTTCTTTTATCTGTGATTAGGCTATCGGTATCGGTGATTGAAGTATCGTAAGATAATGCCCCCCTGCCCTTATCTTCTTTCAGGACATATTTAATTGCGCTGCCGTGGATTTGTCCGGCAGAAACTAAATTCTGGAAATCTATCCCCAGTTTGGCCAAAAAATGCTTACGGTTATCCAATGCTCCTTTTGTATCTCCGTAGTAAAAAGACATATTTCCCTCTAAGCGCGTACTAAAAGCAGAAATAAGCGGTATGGGGGAAGGGCTCTTAAATAACGGATATTCCTTCTGCGTAAGGATTGAAACGCTAAACATGAGATATTTCAATAAGTTTATTTTTGGAAGTGCTGCCTTTAATAATTTTAATCTGGTATTTTTTTACTTTAAAATAATCGGATAATATATCAATTAACTGGGCATTAGCCAGGCCATCTTCTGGCGGCTTGGTGAGATATACCTTTAAATAATTAGCTTCCTTTTTAATGAGGTTTTTGCTTGCTTTTGGATGAACGCGGATACTGAAGATCATTTATCTGGAGGCAACTTTATAAGCATCAAATATGCTGTATATCCCTAAGGCAGCGATGGCAATCAAACTGATAAAAAATAAGGCCAGCCCCAGAACCAACCACTTTACGAAGAAAAACTTACCCAAAAGCCAGAGGGCAATAAGGATGCTGCCTAAAATAAAAACAAATAGGCTAAGGGAAGAAAAAAAGATAATCGCCAGGCCCTTACTAATCTCTCCGTTATAGAGCTGCCCCAGCCCATTAAAAACAAAAGAAAGAATTGCGGCCACACCCGGATTCTGCCTTACTTTATCCACTGCCTCCCCCTATTTAGATTCAATCGATTGTTTATCCTGAATATTTATCAGCTTATCGGAAAGCCTATCGATTCTCTTCTGGCTATCTTCGTATTTACGGCTGGCGTTAGTGAGGTGTGAGCCCAAAAGCGCAAAGTCTTCTTTAAACTTATCGATATCAATGGTCAAGGAGCTTAAATTTTTGAGTATCTGCTTGGCGTTCTCCTCTATCTTTAATCCTTTTAAACCTAAGCAGATGATCTGCAGATATGCATAAAAGGTATTGGGAGAAACGGGAATAATCTTTTTCTGCATCGCAAAGGAGAGTAAATTTTCCTTGATGATTACCTCATAATAAACATTTTCTGCGGGTATATACATGAGCGCGAAATCATAGGTATCCTCCTGCGGCAGGATATATTTGGAAGCGATCTCTTCGATACGGGATTTTACGTCGGCAATGAACTTCTTCCGGTATAAATGCTTCTCTTCTTCGGAAACCGCGACTAATAAACGCTGAAAATTCTCTAAAGGGAATTTTGCGTCTATGGGAACCAATTTACCCGCCAATTTAATTACTGCATCGACGGTATCGGAGTTTTTGAATCTATATTGTGGCTGAAAGTACTCTTTTGGCAGGACTTCGGATAATAAGTTTTCTAATAACGTCTCCCCGATTTCTCCCCTAAATTTTGGCGCGCGCAGAAGCGCCTGAAGGCTGGAGATATCTTTACTTATCTCATAAATCTGGCGGTTGGTCTCTTCGAGCCTGCCTAACTTCTCTTCTACACTTCCGAATATGTTCGCGGCACTGCCCAGGTTCTGCGTCAGATTCCTGTTTGATTCCTGTAAACTCTGATTCATCTCTTTCAGCCGCTCGTTAACCTGAGCAGAAATCTTGAGCACAACGGATACTACGATGAAAGACGATAATATAAATAATAATCCGATCAACCAAATCATATTATTTTCCTTGGGCTTGAATTATATCTTTACCTCAATCAATGTTTCGGTATTGGCCACACCCCTGATTGCCCTAATCCTTCCAACAACCACCGAAGCAAGCACTTCTAAGTCTTTGCCTTCTACGGTAGCAACGGCATCCCATGGGCCGAAGGTCCCGGTAACATTTTTTACACCAACGACCCCTTTTACTTGTGTTAATGTGGCTTTTTCTTCACCCGGAGTTAATTTGATTAAAACTGAACCCATGATCATATTACACCTCCTTCTTCAAGATAAATTATACCATTATCCTCGGCCTACTTAAAGTAAATACTCCTTTTTAATTCTTTTAATGCTTCTGAATATATTTGTCTTTATATCCAGGCAAATCTTTTCTAGTTCCTTAATCATGTTGGACACTTCTGTGCGTTTAGAGGTTATGGAATTCGGGCAAACGCATTTCTGATGGGGAAACGCGGCACTTCTGGCAAAACGTACAATCATATCCTCTTCTACTTTTATCGGCACAAAGCTCTGGCGATCATGTAAAACCCTTAGCAGCGTCAAGCTATCTTTGCCTCCGGAAACCGCCACGGCAATTTTATCCCCGTCGGATAGCATCTGGTAATCCGTAATCGCCTTACCTGCCCTTTTCGAGATATAAAATTCCAATCCCTGCAGAACTACCATATATAATCCTATCTTTAGTAGGTTCTGCCTGAGGCAATAATCATCTTTTTAATCTTCGCGCTAACTTTATGCTTCAATAACTCTTCCAGCGAAATGGGGATAGTCAAAGACCAGTTATTCGGGCTTATTGTGCCGGGGGTATTGATGCGGTATTGATAAGGGTCTCCCTTAAATATATCCGCCAGATACAGCCAATCCGTAATTAGCTGAATACAAAAAATCGCTGCTGAACCCAACGTAAACTTTAAAACCGCTTCCACAATTTCTGCATCCGCGGCCTCGCGCATCGGGCCTTTAAGTTTCAAATGCTGCCAGAGTTTTTCTTTTTCCCGATAACTATTTTCATACAGCTCAATAAAATCCGCGGCCTCTTCCTTTTTTTTGCCTAATATGCTCACTAAAATATCAACGCGGGTAATCTCGTTCTTCCAACGTAACCTATTGTGCCGAGAAAGTTGTTGCTGAAATAATTTTTCTTTCACTGAATTATATTCAATCTGATGCTGGTTGCATCTTCTCATAAAAAGTGCGGCATCAACTGTGCCCGCCTCATTCTCCCACCAGGCAGGCCAATTCGTCGTATCGTGCGTCGATAACATTGCCACAGAAAAACTCCGGTACTCTTGAGGGGGAAGAAAATCATGCTTTAATTTCCAATCCTTTACCCAACGTTGCACATCATTACCGGGAATACCCAGTTCTTTCAAGGTATCCGGACAAATCTTGGGGATGACACCTAGGTCTTCGGCGCATAAAAGCATCTTTGTGTTTTCCAAGAGCACGGAAAGTAACTCTTTACCCTGCTGCGGCCATTTTTTTTCATCTTTGGGGTCAAAAAATCCGTTTAATCCCTCATTTTCTAATGGTTCCTGGTAAGGAAT
>Ga0315284_10000192_pt1 | contig 85027 bp, 106 predicted proteins | sample YL17G09_16_MG_FD_203696 | JGI IMG/M metagenome (GOLD analysis project Ga0315284, IMG submission 203696) | Sediment microbial communities from Yellowstone Lake, YNP, Wyoming, USA - YL17G09_16 | ecosystem: Environmental > Aquatic > Freshwater > Lake > Sediment | place: USA: Wyoming | collected... | reverse complement strand
CGCGATTCCTACCGCAGACGGCAGGTCCTTCGTTGAGCACTCCAGACACGCCGACATCCCCGCGCTACGGCGCCAGAGGTAGTCGGTGACCGTGCCGTCCATGAACTCGACGAGTCCGTGCTCGTCTGTCCAGAGGTCGGTGTGTAGGTCGGTCCAGGAGTCGTTCTTGAGCTTCGTGTTCGCGAGCGGGATCGCGCCGCTGCGCTGCATCACGGCGGCGTACTTCTCGCGCTCACCGAACACGTAGGCGAACGCGCCGCCAGCCGGGACCATCGAGTCCTCGTGCATGTCGAGGACCGTGAAGCCCTTCGTCAGGCCAAGACGGTGCAGGTCCTCGCTCAGGTAGCGCGTTTCCTTGGATGTAGGGTTTGAGAAGTCGCGGACGCCCTGCGCGACCTTACCGGGTGGGACCTCGCCAACCCAGTGCTTCGCGCCAGCGAGCCGGTACTCCAAGAAGCTGTTGGTCGGCTGCTCGTTCGCCATATTGTGGCGCTGCCCGCGGTCGTACCCTTCTGGGTTCACGCACGGGTAGACGATGAGCCGCACGTCGAGCTTCGCCGCGAAGTCGAAGATCTCCTGAGCGTGCTTGTAGAGCGCGATCACGCCAGCAGGCTCCTCACCGTGCTGCCCAGCGATGATGATGCAGTCGCGCGATCCGCTGGTCATGATCCTGATAACCCGCCCGGCCTTGGTCTTCCCGATATCGGTGATGGAGCCAAACGACTTCACCTCGCTCACGCCGTGCTGCCGCACCTCGCGGGACCACTCCAGGCTCATCTCTTTCCAGCTCGGGCCGACACGACCTGGCTGACTCTCGGGGGCTTGCCCAAACGCGCCCGCGATGCGCTTCCAACCTACCCCGCCCATGTCGGCACCGAAGCGGATCGCCTTGTCATCGATGAAGAGGTCGACACTCGGCTTCCCGGAGTGCCCATCATCTACGGCGTCGAATACGGTTGGCAGCTCACGCGCGACGAACTCCAGCATCTGCTTGAGGCGCGCCTTGTTCAGGGTGGACGACAGCATCTGCGAGCCTACGGTAGACCGGCCAGACCAGAGCATCAGCCAGTGCCCAGCGCGCTTCAGGGAGTAGAGCGCTTCTCGGGCACCGTGGTTGAAGACGAGCGGCGTGCTCGTGTCGTCGTACGCGTGGGAGTCGTCAACGATGGTTCCGTCAAAGTCGATTGCGATTCTCACTGCCTGGCCTTGGCCGCCTCGCAGGCGCGCTGCGCGTGGCGGATTTGCGGGTTCACTGCGGCCCCCGATCCGGCGTGTTGTCGTCTGGCGGAAAGCAGAACGCGCCGAGTGACGTGTTCAGCACGGCCACCCGGGTGCGTCACGGCCGCACCGACGCAGGACACCGGCAGTCGATGACGTCGACGGCGGCGACGGCCGCGAAGAGGTCTGCTGCGCGCGTCATCGCAGGTACACCCCGGCGGGGCCCGAGAGCCACAACAGCGTGACGGCGATCTCCCATGCGAGCGACTCGAAGCGGTGCATCAGTTCCGACCGCGCAGGCTGAGCGCGTTGCCGGCCCATTCACTGACCGGCTGCTTCGCTTCCATGGCGCCTTCGGCGGCCAGTCGCGGGATCCCTTGCCTGACATAGCTTTCGCCATCCCCAACAGGGCAGTGAGTACCGCCGAGCACGAGAGCAGCGAAGAGGGAGACGGGCAGCCCGATCCCGAGCCCGACCAGCTCGAGGAGGCTCATCGGCGCACCCGGGTCGAACCTGGTGCCCTGCCCTGTGAACATCCGTTCGCGTGCTCGTACTCGCCGGGCAGCTTGGCCACGTCGCGCGGGAGCATCGGCTGCCCGCACTCCTTGCAGGGCGGACGGTCGCGCGAGGCGTCGATCTTGGCGATCACTCGCTTGAGCACCGCCACCGTGCGATTGCTTGCATCGTCGGTGTCGACGTGGATACTGCACAGGGAGCGAATGGTGCCCAGCTCCCCGTCCGTGAACCTGGGCGCGATCATCGGGTGCCGACCCCGTCACAGTCGCGGCACAGGATGCCGCCTTCGGTCCCCGGGAACGGACGTCGGCCCGTGCCATCGCACGACGAGCACGGACCGGGATCGGACCGCTTCGCCTCGCAGACGTCGCACAGCGACCGCGGAAAGGTTCGCAGCGGGCAGGGCCGGCCGCACGTCGCGCACCGGCCCTGGTTCGCCTCGCGCAGCCTGAGGACGTCGTGGGCGAGCTTGTCGACCTCGACGCCGAACATGGTCGCCACGATCCCCAGCGCCACGCTGCTCTTTATGATCTCCGGGTCCGTCTCCGCCTCATCGTCGTTGAACGCGAGCAGGAAGACCGCATCACGGTAGCTCGGACGTTTCATCGGGTCACCTCCACCAGCCCGTGGATGGCGTCGGGCCAGATCGGCACCGGCGCCCTCTCCGCCCGGCACGCCGCCGCGATCTCCGTCGCCAACGTCGTCGCTCATGGCCGCACCTTTACTTACGCCCAAACATGGCGATCTCGATGAGCGACCGCACGATCGGGTAGATGAACAGCCCGCCGAACACCGCGAAGAACAGCGCCACGTCGCGGATGACGCGCCAGTTGGCCACGTAGCCGTGCTGGCGCTTCCAGACCTGCACTTCACAGCGTAGCGCCGCTCGGCATTGACATGGATGAAGTCTGGAGCAGAAGCAGGTGGCCATGATCGAGGCTTGGGCTATCCGCTGCGGTTTGCTTGCATCAGCGAGGACTGGACGGCTTCCTGTTCGGAGGCTGCCTCTTCCTTCGCTTTCGCGATCATCGCGCGAGGGTTTTCGACGTTGAAGTACGGCGCGACGTACTGGCTGGCGCTCTCGGAGTCGATGAGCCCGGCGGCCTTCGCGGTCGAGGCGGCGGTAGCGGCGTCGCTCGCGTCCTTGATAGAGGGCTTGGCGTAGCCAGACCAGAGGAGTTGCAGCGGTGCGCCGGGGCCGAGCTTGCGCTCCACTACGGTTACGTTCCCGGTTTCGTCCTCGATGACGCGCGGCGGGATCGAGATGGTCGAGCGGGTAACCTCACCATTGACGGCGCGCGGCGTTCCAAGCTTCCGAGCCGCGGCGATGATCATCTCCAGCAGGGGGAGCACGGCGTGCTGTCCGTACTGCTCGCGTAGGATGTCGCCCTTGCTGTTCATGCTCTCGGTGCTGCGCTCGACCTCGGTCGCGGTCCGGTTCGCGACATCAGGATGCTCCAACGTACACTGCGCGACTTCGAGCGCGAGCGAGCGCAGCTTGTCGGCCATCTCCAGCGCGGCCTTCGGGCCAGCTCCGGTGATCTCGGCGTAGGAAAAGCCCCCGCCCTTCTCCAGCTTGACGGCGTTCGCGGAACCCTTGCGGAGCACCGGCCAGTCTTCCTTGTCGGTCGAGAGCACTGGCGTTGGATCGCAGTTCAGGATCGTGCCCTGGTTCCCTGCGGATAGGAGCATGTCGATCGCGTCGCAGAGGTCGAAGATGCCGGAGCAGTCACCTTCCCCGTCAACCTCGCCCTTCACGGGGAGGTTCTGCACCCAGATCACGGGGCAGAAGCCGTGCCCATGCTCGACCTCGCGTTCGATGAGGTTATCCCAGTCTGGTTCGTCACCGCTGCCCACCGGCACGGGCTTGAACAAGACGTCCTTGCGGATGTCGATGGTGCGCCGGTACCAGAATGCGATCTCCTCGTATCGCTCGGTCTTCGGGTTGAAGACCTCCTCCGGGTACTGATACCTCTCCTCGATGGCTGTGAGCTTCTTGTTCGTGCGCGAGACGAACTTAGGGGTCGTCCAGCGCGGATCGTGAACCTCGATGACTGGGCGCCCTTCGTCGAACATGAAGGACATGCACGCGGAGCCCGTAGCGCCGCCGAACTGCCGGGCCTCGATGCAGCGCGCCCAGAGCCGGGTCACGTCAGCGATACCAGCCACGTAGTCCTCGGTATCGCTGTCACCTGGACAGCGGATCCGCGGGTGCCTGGACTCCGTGAACAGGAGCCCGGTAAAGCGGTCCACGATCACCTTGGCGAGGTGGTACGGTGTAGAGGGCCGGCGGAACTTGATGGGCAGGCTGTCCATCTGCCCACCAGCATCGTAGAAGCCCGGCGGGATGAAGCCCTGGCTGGAGATGATCTCCCGCTCAACACTCGTCGGCCGCTGGCTACCGTCCCAGTCGGCCAGGCGGACGTCGTACTGCTGCGTCTTGTAGCGCGCCCAAAGCTCGTTCAGGCGCTGAGCGCGCGGCGATAAGCCGAGACGCCGAAGACGTCCGCCCGTGCCCGGCGGCATAGCGTTCGTGATGTTTCGGAAGGCGTCACCAGCCACTGGCATGAAGTCAAGATAGCACTTCCTACTTCTTGCTGGGCAGTAGGTTTGCGTTGAGCTTCGTCCTCTAGGTCGGCGAGAACACCAGGGAGCCAGGCACGGGCGAGTGCACGTTCGGCTTGATGCGCTGCCCTATTTTGGCAGATAGCGCATGTATCCAGGCCGCGCCTTGCCCGCCTTTCACGCAGCTTCCTTATGCAGGAGGAGCAGGTCATCCGGCGTGACCACGCATAGCTGCCTCGGCTTCGAGGGCGAACATCTCGTGCTCGGGATCGTAGCCCGTCTCGCGCATGAACTGCACGAACCCGTTCCGGTCGTTGTCCTGCACCGCGAAGAAGATCTGAAGCGGCGTGAGCACGTTCATCGCGAGCCAGATAGCGAGCGCGGCCTCATAGCGGTTTGGAAGCTTAACCACGCAGAGGTGAATCCAGCCGGGCACGAAGATGGCGTTCGACTTCTTTCCGCGGAACTCCCACAAGTTCCCTCGCCCGCCTTTCGGTAAATTCCTGTGCTCTCGCGAGAGCCACCCGGATAACGCCAAGGACTCGCAGGGCTCGGCGATGCCGGAAGACAGATCAAGCCCCAGCAAGTCGTACTGAAGCAGCGCCCACACGTCCGTGCAGTACTTGGGGCGATTGTAGCCGTTACCGTCCTTTGGCATCCACGGAGCCGGACGCGCGTCTCCGGGTCGTACGAGCGTTCCGTGACGCGGGAACTCGCGGTGAAAGTAGTCGGTAGGGGTCAGCGGGTTGGTCAGCGGGTTGGCTTGCTTGCACCACCTCCTGTCGTGAGGATCCGTGCAGTCGGCGCAGTAGCGAACTGACGGGTTTGCTGGGGTAGAACCGCACGTTTCGCAGGGCTCCATGGTGTCTCCTGTTCAAAGTTTCGCTGGACTGTACAAAGCAGCCTATTTCTACCTACGAAAACCGCCGATCGGCATGAATCCGAGGGCCACAATCCGATGGTTTTCTCGGTGCGACTCATGACCTGCCCATTCTTCACGTTCCGGGTCACGAAGGGCCGCTTCTACGGCCTGAGCTGCTAGCTCTTGGCGAGTCGGCGCGGCTTCTCCACTTCTCGGTGAAGTTCGCTCACGGGCGGGTCTTGGGCGCTAGGAGGGCTGTTACCGCTGCCAGAGCGTCCCTGTGGGCCGCGCAAGCGGAAGGGAACCCGCGGGCGCGGCGGCTGCCGGAACGCCACCAGGCCCAGGACAGGCGGCCTGGGGTGGTCTTCTCCGGCTTGACCTCGAAAGAGAACGGATACCCGCTGCTCCCTGACAGGGGGTATCCGTAGCGGACGGCGCTGCCAGGGAGCATCCGATGCTGCTGGCAGAGGTCACAGGTACAGGGCTCGGTGATGGGTAGACGCTCGGGGAGCTGGCTCACACGGGTCATGGCTTAAACCCGAGCATATTCAGCACGGACGTCAGAACCATCTCCTCACGTCGTGCCTCCGTGCCTATCGAGTCGCGGACGTGCTTGATGCGCGAGCGCACCCACGGGATGAGGTCGTCTAGCACGATGTCGACGAACTCCCAGGCTTCGTCGTTCGTGCGCGGTCGGGTTCCAGGTTCACGCGGTCCGATGTCCATCTACTCGCCTCCGGTGTCTGAAACGCTGTCCGCGCAGTCCCAGCACATGTTCACGATCCGGATCACGGGGCCGATCTGCAAGCCCCACCGAACTTGAGTGCTGTGGCGGGTGCAGACGTACGCCGAACAGCGGGTGCAGGAGACACTCGCTATCTCCATGCACGTCGAACCCGGAAGACCGCACATAGGCACGGATTTACTTACGTTTTTGGCCATAGTAGGAATCCAGCCTTATCTTGCATCTCGCTACCCCAGTCGAGGGGTCGTGCGTGCGGCGGTTGTCCGGGCTGTCCGTGACCGCGGAGCGCGTGCTCAGCAAGAGCAGCTTCCGCGACCTCAACTACCTTCGCGATGGTGTCGACGTCGCAGTCACGAGCGCCCTGCCCGAGGAGCATCAGGCGCGCGATCTTGATGTACTCGTACTCGTACAGCTGCGGAAGCACGCCGCTATGCGGTGTCGCGCCAACAGATTCTAGCGAATCTTGAAGGTTCGATGTTGGCAGGCTGCGCGCCCACTCCATGATCGTTCGGAGCAGGTCAGCGTCCTTCACGGAGAGCACGCCATCCTTCATGGCGTAAGACCGCTGCGATCTGCAAGCCGACTGTCGGCATTCGTAGGGCGTTCGCGCGCTCGGCCTTGTACGCAACTGCTCGACTGGTTCAGACGCGAAGTGAGGACGCCGGACAGCGAGACGCACGATACGGGCGCCGTCATGGCGCCGTTAAGCAAGGCCAGTTCCGACGCGTTCCGTTCTCTTCCAGCCAGGCGTTCTCTGGAAGCCCGCGGAGAGCTGGTCCACCGACGGAGCACTCGGCGTTCCGGCAGATGAGCAAACCCGGCGAGAACATCTGCGCGCAGGACTCGCACTCGCCACAGTCGTTCATGGCTAGCCCGCGGGCTCGGACGAGCAGCTCCTGGCACTCGTAGCACCGTGGCGGTCCGGGGTTGCCGAGAGCGTGCTCAGCTTCCGTCGCGTTGTCCCAGATCATCGGCACGATAAAGGGCTTGGGCGTTGCGATCAAATATGCGCCCAGGACCAGCGCTTTTTGACATCGCGGATAGTAAGCCGGTGAACACCGTAGCCAGCGACGTTTCAAATGGCGCGATTTTCGCCGAGTAGTTACGCACACTTGCTGCTATGCTGCTCGCTGAAACTCCATGTCCTCGCTCCTCGCTCGCATAAAGCAAAGCCACCCGGGCCTGTTTTGGCTCGGGTGGCTCACCTTGAAGAGATAGGTCCAGGCAGAGCCTAGACTTTTCGAGGAACCCGGGTTGGAAGGTCTTACGAAACTACGTCCCGTCTCACTACATGACGGGGGCTCGTCTCGCGCCTACCTACAGTGCACTCGCCTCATGATCTGGTAGCACACCCGTACTACAACACGCCACTCTACCGTCGGGAGAAGCTCACTGGAGCAGATTGAACTTTCCCGTGCATTATCATTCGGATCCCTTCTCGTGCGAACCATGATGCCATCAGTCTATCACCTGTATGAGTCAAAGGTGAATAAAACATCATCTCGTCGATCCAAGCGAGGATCTCCGGGTGCGCCTGCCCGTTCATATTTGGGATGCTCCACTTCCCGTTGGCCATCTCGGCGGCGATACTCTCTACACCAAACTCGGGGTGCGCCTTGTTCCGCCCGGTTGTGAAAGGCTTGATCGGAACGGCGCTCTGCGCTCGCGTGAACTGGAGCAGGTAGTCCTGCGCGGCGTTGTTTTCGATAATGACCACGCTATGATAGCGTTCGTGAGTCTGCACGATCTTGGCGATGATCTCGGGGCCGGACCACTTCCCGGACTCGACCGCGAGAACGTTGCGTGTCCCATCAGGCCCGACAGCGATCGTAACCAGGGCGGTGCGGTCGGCGGCGTCAGACTTCTGAATCGCGAGGTCGACGCCGGTGATCGTGCGGTAGCCGGGCGGTACTTTCTCTAGTGCATACGACATGTTACTGCCGTTCCCGTTCGCGAGGCAGACGTCGATCCACTCGCGCTTGAACCGGGACTCCGCGTCGTCGCGCGCCTTGCAGAGCATCTGCCGGGCGAACTCTAGCGGGCCTAGCTCAGCTGCCTTGGCGTTGATGCGCGAGAGCGGCCAGCGATTCGACCAGCGAGGGGTTCCGTCGTCGTTGATGACGGGGAAGCGCGCAGCAGCTTCCGGTCCGTTGAGCTGGATCACCTGCTTGGCGAAGCGGTGCAGGAAGTCCTCTGGGTGGTATGCGGTACCAACGACGATGACACGGGCGTTGGCGGTGAGGCGTCCGACGAGCGCGGCATTATACCAGCTCCAGACCTCATCGCGCTGCTTGACGCTGCGGGTGTTCTCCGGGTCGAGGATGTCGTCGACCACGAGCATGTCGATGCGCGCGCCGGTGACGTTGCCGTGGACGCCGAAAGCTTGAACGCTGGGCTCCTTCGGGTAGCCAGGCCGCGTAACGGTAAGCATGTTCGAGGACCACGGCAGTCCAGGACGGCACTTCGGGAACACGGCAGCGAACTCGGGGGACTTCGCGATGTAGCGCGCGATGGTGCGGACGACCTTCTCAGCCTGCCCGTAGGTGTTCGAGACGATCGCGACGCGCAGCGACGGGTTCTTGCCTAGCGCCCAAAGTACCCTACCTATGGATAACTGCTGGCTTTTCCCGGCCTCAACGTGCGCCCAAATGACCAGGCGGTTGTAGTGGGTGGCCAGCTCGTGCCACGCGCGGTGAACAGGGGCGAGCTGGATCGGCAAGCCAGTCTCTTCGTCCCGCATCACGAGCGGCAGGAAGTACTCGACATGACGGCGCGCGAGCGCGACCTGCGCGCGGAAGGACTTGTGGTTCAGGCTACGAAGCGAGGCAGGGGCGGTCATGCGACCGACGGTGGCGTACCTGGTTGGATCGGCTGAACTGGGGTGCCTTCTCCGTCGCCAACGCGTGACTTTCCACCCTCGATGACGATGAAGCCACGGGCGTGCGTGACGTCGAGCATCTCGCGGACTTGTTCGAGCTGCGCGAGGGCCTGCTCATCGGTCATGTCCTCGACGGTGTCCGCCTGCGGAGCGCCATCCGGCGTGGTCTGACGTTCGCGCTCGGACGAGATGAGATCGCTGGCTGCGCCGACGCCCTGGCGGATCATGTAGCTCATTCGCCCGAGGATGCGGAGCCCTTCGTCGATGTCGATCTCACCGTCGGCCATCTTGCGCTTGATCAGGTCGGAGAGCCCGCGCCCTACGATGACCATCGCGGGTACCAGCTCGGCGGCGATGGCGAGGACGCCGGTCACACCGTTCCGGGCGATACCCATCATCCGCAGTTCGGCGAGCATAGTGTCGACCGCCTGCTTACGCGCAAGGTCGCGTTCTTCCAGGCTTCTTACGGCATCTTGCTCGCTCGCTACACGCTCCGCAGCGCGGGCCGCCTGCTTGTCTCCAGCGAGGACGTCCTTGATGGACGGGAAGCCGCGGAGGGGCCATCCGGTGTTCATCGCCTTGGCTACCGTACCGCGCGCGAGGTTGAGTTCCTTCGAGATGGTGACGGCAGGTGCCCCGGCCCGAGACATGGCGAGGATCTTTTCGTAGACAGCCTTGTCAACGTGAATGTAACTGCGGCGCGCTGAAGTCATGAGAATGTGGTCAATCCTACTTGGCCTGCACATTCTGGTCAAGGAAGGGACAGCACACGAAGCAGGCTTCGTGCTGGAAGCGGTGTAGGAGGGCTACACCGGGATCTGTATCAGCAAGGGCCAGCTCGGAGAGGAACGCATAGCCGATGATGCAGCTTTCATGAACAGGCGCTAACTCGTCAATCATACACAGGAACCTCTGCTCTGTAGCTATCAAGTCGCGCGGATACGTCAGACGTAGGAAGGCACGACTTCCATGACGAGGGAAGTGCGTGATGCGCAGGCTCTGGGTGCCTAGCTCGCCTGATGTAAGGCGGAACGCGAATGGAAGTCCGTGCTCTAGCTGTTCATCTACTTTGGTCACCCGCCACAAAGTGCACGCACCTTCTTGCTGTCCACCTTTCCCGACATCATCGGGAGTGTAGCCCTAACTTGGGATTTCTTGCTGCGCCTTAAGCAGCTTGTCCTTTTTGCGCATCCCAGGCAGACTGTCCTCGATGACAACCACGACGCTAAGCGCCCCTGTTTCCAGGATCAAGAAGCTCGCGGAGGTGCCTCTCGATAAGATCGATGGGTTCGCCGCGGGCAACCCTCGCGTGATGCAGGCAGGGATGAAGGCGGTTCTGCACAGCTCGCTTCACGAGTTCGGCGTGGTCGAGCCGATCATCGTCCGGGAGGGGAAGACCAAGGGCCGTTACGAGATCCTGAACGGCCATCACAGGTACGACGAGCTGAAGACGAGCGGCGCGGCCAAGGTTCACGTCGTGATCGTGGATGTTACCGACGACACCCAAGCGAAGGCGCTGGTGCTCGCGCTCAACCGCATCTCCGCAGACTGGGACTACGCCGGGCTGACCGCGTACATCGACGAGATGATGGCGCAGGATCCGTCCAAGGCGACGGCTGACTGGATCGTCAAGACCACAGGATTCACGTCGGTCGAGATCGAACAGCTCGCTGCGGCTGGGACGTCCTTCCTCGATGACATGACAGCACCCCCACCAGGTGGTACGAACGAGACAGGTCATGGCCCCGCGGCAGCCCTGCCTCCTTCGGAGTTCCTCAACTTCTCGGTGTCGCTCACCAAGGAGCAGAACCTCACGGTGCTGGCGGCGCTGAAGCAGTCGAAGAAGAAGGACGGCGGCACAACCGCAGATGCCTTGGCGCGCATCTGCGAGACGTTCACGGACACTCAAGCGGAGTAGGAGACGACGATGAAGCTCATCAAGGAACCGAAGCACGGCGACCAGTTCGACTTCAGCGAAACCATGTACCCGTCCAAGCTGGTCGTGTACGGGCCGACCGGGGTAGGTCAGGAAGTCGGCGAGCGGACCGGGACCTCTTACGGCTATGTGCTCTCCGGATACGCCGAAGTCAGCGCGCCCGGGATCTTGGCAACCCTCAAGGAGGGCAGCTTCTTCGCGATACCAGGTGAGTGGATACTCACCCCAGACGCCGATGGGAAGGTCGTGGTGTTCTACCGCTACGGGCATCGCGCGCAGCTCTCGATGGGCGGCACGGAGAAGCAGGGGCGCCTCAGCTACATCGACGGCTGCTCCGACTCGATGCTGGCCTACCCGGCGCGCCTTGGCGACCCGGTTCTGAACTACCTGCACTTCCCTCCGGGGATCAAGCAGTCGCAGCACACGCACCCGTCGATCCGACTCGGCGTCGTGGCGCGCGGTCACGGGATCGCCTTCGGTCCGAACAGGATCGGCAGGAGTGACATGTGGGAGCACGCGCTGTCGCCAGGCTGCATCTTCGCGCTCGATGCTCAGGAGATGCACTCCTTCCGAACGACGGAGTCCGACGAGGACATGGACATCATCGCATTCCATCCGGACTCGGACTGGGGACCGTCGGACACGATGCACCCGATGAAGAACCGCACGTACATCAACGCGGACTCGACCAAGCACGAAGGCGCGTAATTATGCACACGATCCTCGGGGTCAAGCACAGCAAGAACATCCCGGACAGCGCGTGGCGCATCGTGCAGGCCAACCCGTTCGACTACATCTCCGAAGAGGAGCTGGACGAGTTCGTAGGGCGAGCGGTCCGGCGGATCGAAAAGGCGCAGAAGGACATCGGGCCGCGACTGTTCGTTGGCTGGTCTGGGGGTAAGGACTCACAAGTTCTGTACCACCTGGCGCTCGCTCAGCTTGGCATCCGGGACGGCTTCATCATCGTTGTTGAGCCAACGTTCGAGTTCACGACGTTCGTCGACTTCCTGGCGAAGCACACGCCACCTGGAGTGATCCGCACGGACCGAGGGCTGAGCTGGGATTGGCTCCGCAAGAACCCCACGGCCTTCTGGCCTGGACGTGTAGGCCGGGAAAAGAGCTTCTCCAAGGACAGCACGACCGGCATGAGCATGAACTGGCGAGCGCAGCGCCTCTTCTTTAAGAAGTACAACCTCGATGCGGTCTTGCTTGGACGACGCACTATCGACGGGAATCACGTCGGAAACGGCGAGGGTTTCAACCGCAGCAAGGATGGCTACACCGTCGTCAATCCGATCTACGATTGGCCGCACGAGGCGGTATTCGCGTACATGGCCAAGCACGATCTGAAGCTACCGGCCTTCTACGCCATCGAGGGTGGCTTCAAGCTCGGAGGTGTGGCATGGCCTCTCGCCTCCCGAGAAGACACGATGCGCCTTGAGCCGTCGATCCTCACGAAGTACAGCGCGCAGATCGAGGAGATCCTCTCGCTCTCTCCGGAGAGACGCAGCAAGATCGTTGGCTCGGGACGTGGGTTGACACCCAAGTGAGCAAGGTACGCCGCGAGTTTGCCAAGGAAGGCTATCTACCAAAGGTGCGGCGCGAGTTCTCCACCGAGAACGTGTACGACATGTCGTGCGAGCGCGTTGCCAAGCTGGTCGACAGGTTCGACCGTATCTCGGTGGCGTTCTCTGGTGGCAAGGACTCGACCGTGGTCCTGCAGGTTGCACTCGATGTTGCGCGTCAGAAGGGCAAGCTCCCGATCGACGTAGCGTTCTTCGACGAGGAGTGCATCAGCCTGCAAACCGTGGAGTACGTCGAGCGCGTCCGGCAGATGGACGGCGTGAACCTCCGGTGGCTGTGCCTACCCGTGATGCACAGGAACTCCTGCTCCGAGCGTCAGCCGTGGTGGTCACCGTGGGCACCCGAAGACGAGAAGATCTGGGTACGCGCTCTGCCCGAAGGGGCGATCACGGCTGACATGCTCCCACGCTGGGAACGGCGCTCGATGCCGAAGTGTAACGAGTTCATCTACCCCCGCGAGTGGGGAACGGTTTGCCAGTTGAACGGCGTGCGCGCTCAAGAGTCCATGCTGAGGTATCACTCGGTCATCGGGCGGACCGAGGACAATTACATCCACGTGGACAACTTCGCCGACGGTAACGGGATCTACAAGGCGAAGCCCATCTATGACTGGAAGACCGAGGACGTCTGGACAGCGCCGGCCAAGTTCGGCTGGGATACCAACAAGACGTACGAACTCCTCTCGGCAGTTGGGGTTCCCATGGCTTCGCAGCGGTGCGCACCGCCGTTCGGCGAGGAGCCGTCACGCGGCCTCTGGTACTGGGCGCTCTGCTGGCCAGAGCTGTGGGAGAAGTGCATCGGTAGGGTACCAGGTGCCCGCACAGCGGCGAAGTACAGCAGGTCGCCTCTGTATGGAGCGAGCGCTGCGGACATCCCTGGTCCTGCGCCTGGACAGACGTGGGAGGAGCGCGTTCGCGAGGAGATCCTAAAGTGGATGCCGGCCGACCGTCCGCGCATCGCTGAATGCGTACGGTGGTCGCTCAGGTACTGGAACAAGAAGACCGGCAACAAGCCAGTAATCGACTCGTACTGGAAGTACCTGCTCAAGGTCGTGATGAAGGGGGATTTCAAGGGACGCATGCAGTACGCAGCGATGGCGGCGATTCCAGTTGAGCTGATCGCAAACGATCAGGGGATGCTCGAAGAGGACGACAGCTAGGACTTCTTCTTTTTCTTGGAGAGCCCGCCAGCTTCTGGAACCGGGACCCATCCCTTCCCGAACGAGTCCTGACCGTGCCGCTCTGCCATCGAGCGCGTCTCGCCGAGACGGTCCAGCTCCTCGATCTCCATCCCGAGGCGGCGGCAGATCTCCTCGTCGGATACGCCCTCCGCGCGGATCGTGCGGACGATCTCACCCATCGCCAGAATCCCGTGCTGTCCGCGCGCGCGGTTGTGCCGCACGGTCGACATCATCTGTGCAGCGGCGTCGGTCGAACGCGTGAAGACCACCGGGACAAGGCCGCCAGATACGCGGCGGACGTCTTCATCCTTCAGGGACAAGGTCCAGCGGTGAAAGCCGTCGATGATGGTGCCATCTGGGCGAGCGACTACGGGCTGCGTCCACCCATCTTCAAGGATTGAGAGCTTCAGCAGCTCAAACTCGGGGCCGAATACGCGATTCGGATTCCAGCCATTCGCGTGCAGCGTGGTCGGGTCTACCCACTTGAGAGAGTCGAGCGGGTGAACAGGAGCAGATAGCGGATTCGGCGAAGTGATCTTGGCGTCCATCAGGAAACCTTTCCGTGGGAAACGTGCAGGCGCAACGTAGCAGGAAGCCGCGCGACAAGCTCCGACGAGTGGCTCACGATTACCACGACGCGGTCCTCTGCTAGCTCACCAAGCGCGACGGATACGGCTTCTACCCCATCGGCGTCAAGCGCGTCGAAGACCTCATCGAAGAACAGCGTGCCTGGATCCTGCCCGAAGGCTTGCTGTGAGACTTCAGCGAGCGCGAGCAGGAGAGCGATGTCGATGCGGCGGCGCTCACCACCGGATGCTGCACGGTACCCTTCCCCGCCGCCCGCGCCGCGGATCTCCAGACCGAGCGCGTCCGACACGCCGCCGGACTTCTTCTCAACGTAGGACTTCAGCGTGAGCTGCAGGTCGGGACCAGCGATGCGCCCTAGCCAGGAGTTGGCGCACGTCTCGATGCCCGAGAGCGCCCGCCCGAGCACATGAGCGCGAACACCACGAAGTCCCAACACGGTCGCTACGGCGTCAAGCAGCGCGAGCTTGGAGTTCGCCGCGGTGATCTTGCTCGCAGCTTGCTGGAGGGCATCCTGCGCGGCCGTGAGCCCTACCTGAGCCAGTCCGCGAAGCTGGTCGTACGTAGCTAGCCGTTCGGCGACAACACGGGCCTCCTGTAGCTTGGTGCTTACACCTTGATAGCGCGTCCTGATGCTAGCTAGTTCATCGCTTAGTTCAGAGCAGGACGCGTGAAGACCAGCAGCCTCTTCAGCTTGATCCACCGTGAGCGCGTCCAGTTCTGCGATGAGGGCTGACGTCTCGGCGGCGTAGTCGTGAAGCTTGTGGGCCGGTAGCTTCTGCCCGCACGAGCTGCAAACCGTGGGTGCCTTGCCGCGCAGACGCGCTACCCGGAGCCGCTCCTCGATCTGCCCGGTCACGCGCGCCATCGCAGCGAGGAGCGCGTTCGCGGCAGCAATGTCAGCACGGCATCCAACTTCCAGCTTGATGAGCGTCGCCATCTTTCTCTCAAGATCAGCAGGATCCGCGGTCGACGCTTTGGGAGCAGCAACGTTGAGATCGGCGATCTGCTTTTCGTAGCGGGCGACGCGCTCGATGTACTTGGCCTGCTCCTCTCGGGCGCCTGAAGCGGCTACCTGCGCGCTCCGTATGTCCAACCGGCAGAGGTTAAGAGCAGCGTCGAACCTGTCGATTCCGAGAATCGACTCTAGCAGCCGCTTGCGCTCACCGTCCGTGGCCATCGTGAAGTGGCTGGCATCGGAAGCCGAAAAGCAGTGAGTCCGGCGCCAAACGTCGAACGTGCCAACGTGATCTTCCAGGGCTGCCTGCGCCTTGGTGGTCGACTCGAACGACACCCCGTCGACTTCGGTCGCCAGGCGCCAGTGCATCGAGGTGCGCGAAGCAGAACGGTTCCGGTAGACCACGAGCTTGTCCGTCGTGACGAGCACCTGCCCAGCAGCTTCTTTGCGCCAGGGATTCGTGCCGCGAAGCGAGCGCCCCCACAGGCCCACGGCAGTGGCTTCAATGATGGACGACTTCCCAGCGCCATTTTCGCCTGTGACGACGACGATCCCAGACGACGGGAAGTTGATCACGCTCGCATCGTGAGACATGAAGTCGCTGATCTTGAGCTGTTGGACGTGCATCAGGAGATGACTTGGGCGTCCGGGAAGAGATCTTCAGACGAGGCGATCAGGAGACACGGGGCCAGTCCTCGCCCAGCTCCGTCGCGATTCACGCTGCGCCGCTCATCGGACATGCGAATTTCAGCCCAGCGGTAGATATCTCGGATGAACGGGGTATCCGCGTTCGTAACGATGACGTCGGCACCACGTTCGTACGCCTGCTGCAAGGAGGTCGACAGGTCCACGTGATCAGCATCGGTAAACCCATCCGCGAGGTAGTTGGAGAAGGTGCCGTGGTATGGCGGGTCAGCGAATACGAAGTCACCGCTAGCGGCGGCAGCTACTGCTTTCCTGAATCCACTGAGAAAAATTTCGGCTGTCTTCATCGCGTCTGCCCACGCGACTAGCTCCTCTAGTTTGCGAGGAGACGGGTTCACCCGCTTCCCGAACGGGACGTTGAAGTCACCGTCGGAGTTCTCACGGTATAGCCCGTTGAAGCAGAGAGCGTTGAGGTACAGGAACCGGGCGGCGATCATAGTGAACGTGGCTGGTGCATACCCTCGCACCTCAGCGTAGGCCTCAGCGTCCGTGCCCACCTCATCGTAGAGGCCAGTCAACTCAGCGTGAACCTTCTCAGGCTGAGCCCGCACAGCCTGGTAGGTCGCGATGAGCGGGCTGCATAGGTCGCTCAGCAGCAGCGGAACGCCGGTGCGCGACTCTACAGCAAGCGCGACGGAAGCCCCTCCCAGGAACGGTTCAATGTATCGCCCACCCCGCTGCGCGGGTCGTCGGCTGACAACCACCCGCGCGAGAGCCTGAGCCGTGCTCGTCTTCCCTCCGACCCACTTCACAATCGGTGCGGCGGTCATCGTCGTGCAGTGTAGGTCGATAGGCACGGCGAGAGCCCGCTGCACACGACGAGCCCCTCCCGCACGACGGCGCCGCAGACCTGACAGCGCAGCGGCAGCGGGAAGTTCTTGAACATCTTGCTCGCCTGCGGGCGCGAGTTCGTCGTCCCACCATACTTGGAGGTAGGGCGCTTATCGTAGCGGTTTTCGATCTCGCCGTGGACGAGGTGAAAGGTGAGCTGGCCGATGGGCATCCCGGCGTAGAGGCGCACGGGCTGGACGACATCGATCTCCATCGTCCAGTGCCCCTTGAACCCAACATCACCGCGGCCAGCGGTCGCGTGGATCCGCACGCCGAGGCGCCCGACGCTGGACTTGCCATCGAGCACCGGGACGTACGCGTTTGACTCGGTGTACTCCAGCGTCGAGGCGAGGTAGAGCCACGCCGGGCTGAGTACCAGTCCCTCCGGCGGGATCGGCACGTAGTCCTGGTTCAGCAGCGGGAACTCCACCGCGGCATCGAGAGGGCGAAGGTCATGTCCTCCGTAGCCGTTCGCGAGGTAGCGGCGCTGCACGAGCACCTCAGGGCCGAGGTGGACATCGTAGGAGTTGGGACCGAGCGCATCTAGATCCCACGGGGTGATGACGATCTCGCCCCGTGCACGGGCGGCCTTGATCGACGAGTCGGAGAGGATCACGACGTCTCCTTGGCGAGGTACAGCTTGGCTTGCGCCAGTACAGCGGAGCGATCGATGCCGTCCTCCAGGCCCATCTCCGCGATGAACCCGACGAGCGCCTCGTCCATCGTAGATGCGGATCGGGCGACGGTTGCAGCGGTGCGCACGGCGATGGTCGTCTCTTGCTTGTCCCGCGCGACTTCGTAGCCAGCGAACTTCTTGGCTTCATCAGCAGGGCAGGGAAACCTGCCGTCGGCTACGAACTCGCGCACGAAGACGTGATGCTGCTCGCGCAGGAGGAAAGCGGCAGCTAGGTCATCGTCGGACTTCACGGTGAGGAAGCGTGGTCCGACAACCTCCTCTATCTCGACATCGCCCTGGCTGAATAGCGCGACGGTACCGTAGTTGCGCGCGCCTAGATTATCCCACCCGGTCGGCGCTAGCGTGCCCACCTGCATCAGGTATGCACGGGACTTCGGGCCTCGACCCTCCCATCGAGAATGCCAGTTGCCGGCGAACACGTGCGTGATACTAAACTGCTTGCACAGCTCGTCGAGCTGGCCAATCGGGATGGCGTCGTAATGGCCCTTCATGAAGGGCGCGATCTCAGCGCGTTCGAGCCCGAGGTGCAGCGCGAGGATGCGACCCTCCAGCCGGTGAGCGTCAACGCCCCGATGAACCAGATCGGCGGCAGCCTCTAGGTCGGCGAGAACACCAGGGAGCCAGGCACGGGCGTCACCGGGTCGGAATGGGACGAACCAGACCTCCTCGGTGCCGGCGTACATGATGTCGGGAGACTGGTACACGGTCACGTTGGGCATCTTGCTCAGCGGTCCGAGAGCATGATCCCCGTTCAGCAAGCTCACTTGATCGTGGTTCCCGACGAGCATGTGAACGTGACTCACGCGGGTAAGAGCGTCTCCGACAGCAGCGACGATCTGCGGCGTCGGGGTAACCGTGTCGAACAGGTCGCCGAGGATGACTAGCTCGCTGCGGGTATCGGCTGCGAGCCAGGCAGCCTTCCTGATCGAGTCCAAGATTATGCGGCAGCGGAGGTTGAGCCCAGCGGTAATGGGACCACCGAACCTCGCATGGTTCCCAACGTGACAGTCTGCGATGAGCGCGAGTCGCAGCACCTACGGACCTCCTTCGTCAGCTTCCACGGGGTCGTCGTCCTGACTTGGAGGATCCCCGACAGTTTCCTCCGTGTCTACGAAGGACCACTTCGCTGCCTGACAAGCGGCGAGGGCATCCGGCACAGAGCGCGACCGCGCTGGGATGAGCTTCTTGTCCTTGGCAAAGTTCAGCAACGTCCTGTCGGCGTCCCAGCCGTTGGTGAAGTCGAGGTGCGCCTGAACCTTGCGCCATGGAGGGCTGAAGCGGGTCTTGAGCGCGAGGAACGTTACCTGCTTGCCGGCGTGCTCGCGACCGTCCTTGGTCGACTTCCCAGTGAACAACTGGATCCGCATCGAGGCGTGGAACTTCACGGCGGCGCCGCCGGGCGTCGTGGTGTTCGGGCCGAACATGACGCCGATCTTCATGCGGGTCTGGTTCACGATCAGGAAGTGGACGCGCTTCCGCGCGATGAGCGGCATGATGACGCGCATCGCGTTGGACAGGAGCCGCGCGCGCTCGCCGATGGTGGCTCCTCCGTCAAGGCCCTCCTCTACCTCACGCTTGGTCGGTGTAGAGGCCAGGGAATCCCACGAGACGAGGACAGGCCCTACGTTGGCTGGGATGGTCTTGATGGCCGTCTCCAGCCAGAGCAGGACGTTCTCCATATAGCCCAGGTCGTCGCCGAGGAGCAGGTCGGGGGTAACGACACCGTACGTTTCCGCGCGCTCCTTGCGGAAGGCGTGCTCCGTTTCGGCGAGGACAGCGAGCCCACCCACCTCCTGCGTCTTGGCAAGGCAGTGAAGCAGGAACGCGGACTTGCCACCACCTTCATCGCTGAAGACCTCGATCATGCGTCCGACTGGAAGACCACCACAGGCGAACAGGTAATGGTCGAGCGGAGCGATCCCTGTTGGGATGACCTCCGTCACCTCTGACTTGGCATCGTCCGTTCCAAGACGGGTCACCGCCTTGCTGCCGAACTTGGCGCGCAGCGTCTCGGCAACCTTCTCAACGTAGTCGGCCTTTTTGCGTGTCGTGCTCATGGGCGGCTTGCCGCAGGTGTCGAACCTGCGCCGACGGAATTAACCATTCGGGACTCTCTAGAAGATCCCCCGCAAGCCCAGGTTTGTTACCGGCTATCCTCCGTCGCGGGCCGAATGCATCGTCGACGTCAAGAAGACCGTTAAGACGAGCCCCATCCGCGCTTTCTCGGCCAGACGAACTAGTAAGGCAACTTGTCGCTGTCGTCGATCTCGGAGAAGTCAGGCTCGTGCGTGGGCTTGGTAGACGTACGGGCCTCGATCGGCGGCTTGCCGTTCGCTCCAGAACCAGTCGCGGGACGCGGTGCCGACATCTGACGGGATGGTGGCGCGGCGGGCATGGCTGGCATGTCTCCGGTCCAGCCGGCCACGATCTCCTCGTACGTCTTGGTGCGCGCGAAGCGTTCGAGGTCGTTGAGCTGCTCCAGCCACGACATGTCAGCGATCGGACCAGCCTTCTTGACGATCGCGTAGGCGTCGTACTTGGTGTCGTTCATCGAAGTGCCAACGCGGGTGATCAGGATCGGGAAGCCGATCTGCGGGTCGGTGAAGTTCCCGCCGACGTCCTCGTTCTTGCGGATGGCGATCAGCTTCTCGAAGATCTTCTTGCCGATGGCAACGATCTGGACGCCCTTCTCTGGCTCCTCCAGGTTCACGATGTTGCAGTAGATGCGCTTGTTCGGGTACAGCTCGAACGCGGCATCACGATCACGCGGGTTGCCGGTGCGCGCCAGCGTGTCGGCCTTGTCACACACCGGACACCGGAGCTTCTGCTCGTAGCGAGGACAGGCGAAGGACAGGACCTTGCCGCCAGGAATCTTGAGGTAGTGCTCCATGACGACGCGGAACGGGCTCTTGCGCCCCGCGAGCGGCGGGAAGAAGCGCAGGTAGTTGTTGCCGACCTTGAACTTGAAGAAGCTGCTCTTGCCCTGCTGGAGCTGCTCCTCGTCCGCTTCTGCATCGTCCGCGCCCCAAACTCCGTGCTCTACCAAGTTGCTCATGAATTGCTCTCTTTCCCTTGTTGTTTTCTGTAGTTGAACGTTTTACGTGCGGGTGAATTTACCACTTCGTGTCGTTGTTGGCGGCGTCCATCTCCCTCTTGTTGCGCGCGTGGTTCTTGATCGTCGGGTCGGCGTTCATCTCGGCGCGCATCTGAGCGCCGATGGAAACTAGCATGTCGCGCTTGGTGCGGATGGCATCGAGGACGCCGTAGAGGCGCACCTTCTCAGCTTCTGCTTCAACGTGGCCAAGGCGCACCTCCGTGTAGACGTCGTCGGTGATGACACGAGAGACGATCATCGCCTCAGTTACACGAGCGCCCCCACCGTTGAGCGCCTCCCGGATCTGAATCGAGAGGCGGGCCTCGGTCTGCTCCAGAGCCATCTTGGTGTGCAGGAACCGTCGGCTAGCGCGGCTGAACTGCTCGTTCCAGTATGCGAGATCGGCACCGACGCGCACGAACTCCTCGTTCAGAGCCTCTGGCAGGATCTGAACGCAGTCGGCGAGGTAGTTGTCGATCTCGATGTCGTGAAGCAGCTTGGTCACGTGTCCTCCTTGGCTTGGGCGTGCATCAGGACTTTCCATGCCCCGCCAGCTTCTCCTCGACCTGCCATGCGTGAAGTGCTTCAGCTGAGCCATCCCAGCCTGGCGGCGTCGCGAACGGCTGCATCGAGCCCCACGCGCGTCCTGATTCCAGGTCCACCGTGATGGGAACGCCGAGAGAGTTCCAGCTCGTCATGATCCGGCGAAGCTGAAAGGCTACCTCGGGTAGCGCCGAGTCGACTACCTCAAGCATCAGCGAGTCGTGAACGGTAAGCACGAGCTTGGCCGGCACGACGTCCTCCTCGATCCACTGTTGAACAGCGATCAGCGACGCGAGGCAGAAGTCGGATGCGGTTCCCTGGATGGGTGTGTTCCACGAGCTGTGTTCAGCTACCGACCGGAGAGCACCATCTGCATCCGAGTCGCCGATATGCCAGAGCGGGCGGCGGCGCGCTTGATGGCCGTCCCACCACGTCCAGGCAAACCCATGCTTGCGGGCGTAGGCGAGCTGCTCCTGGCAGTATTTCGCCAGCTTGCGGAACCGGCCAAGAATCGCTTCACGGATCTTCCCGGCCTCTTCCAGAGAGCAGCCCGCGCGAGAAGCCACACCGGCGTCCGACATGCCGTAGAGGACGCCGAAGACGAACGCCTTTGCTGCGGAGCGGTGCTTCTTCGTGACCTGATGCGCCTTGATGCCCCACACGATCGGCGCGATGAACTCCGCGGTGCGCTGATGGAAGTCGTGCCCGGACCTCAAGATCTCGATCATCACCTCGTCACCGGAAAGCATGGCAGCGATGCGGATTTCAAGCTGGCTGTAGTCGGCCTGGAGCAGGGTCGAACCGAGCGGCGCAACGAAGCAGTTGCGCGCCATCGCACCCTCGATGGACTCGCCACGAGGCACGTTCTGCAGGTTTGGATCTGAACACGATAGGCGACCACTTCGAGCGCCGTCCAGGTTCAGCGTAGGGTGGATCCGGTGATCCGACGTGACGTGCTCAAGCATCCCGTCCGCGTACGTACCCTTGAGCTTCGTGATCTTGCGGTACGCGATGAGGTCGCCGACTACTGGATGCTGATGCTGGATCGACTCCAGGGACTCGTTGTCCGTCGAGGCCAGCCCAGAATCTGTAGTCTTAGGTGGCGTCAGATGCAGCGTCTCGAACAGCAGCTTGCGTACCTGCGGCACGGAAGCTGGGTTGAACGTGCCGTACTTGTCGAGCCGCGAGGTGACGTCCAAGAGCTGCAACGCGAGGTGATCGCGGAAGGCTTCGATGGCAGGGACGTCCACGGCGATACCGGTGTACTCGACGAGCGCGACTGCATCCGTGGCCGGCTTGATCAGCGTGTCCCAGGTGCGTTGCAGATCTGGCTCTTTCGAGATGCGGTCTTCTAGCAGTTCGCCAAGACGTGCCGTCGCGATGGAGTCGCGTGCATTGTAGCGGGCGATGATGTCGTACGGGAGCAAGGCGTAGATGTACTTGAGCGGGTCGGCGCCTAGACGTACGGCCGTCTCTATCGCTGGATCGATGATCCCTTCACGCGGGATGGTCGTCCCGTTCCGGTAGTCGACGAGTGGCACCTGTGCGCGGTTGATCAGATCTACAGCAAGTAACGATAGCTCGTCGGGGTTCTTCTTGTAGCCACGGTGCGCCTTGGCTAGAGCACGGCGCGACTTCGCGAGGTACTCCTCGGCTTCGTCCTTGTGACCACCCATCCCAACCAGCTCGTTCAGGGTCGCGAGGTCGCCGGCAGCGTCCGGATCTTCGAGCTTCCGCCACAAGCGTGTGTCTCCGTGAAAGCCGCGGAGCACGATACCTAGCCCACGTCGGAGCGCGAGCATGTCGTACTTGATGTTCTGGCCGACCTTCTTGACCGTGTGGTCTTCCATCAGGAGCTTGAACACCGAGACGATGGCCGGATCAGCTAGAGCGACTGCATCCCAGAACCACGCTACATCGGATCCCTTCGTGGTAGCAGCGACAGATAGGACGGTGAACTCGTCCTCGAACATCCTGCCAGAAGTCTCGGCGTCGAACGCGAACCACGGCGCGGCGCGTAGCGAGGTGACTGCCTCCTCTGCTTCGGCTAACGTCGTTACGAGACGGATCTCTCCGTCTTGCCAGACTGGCGGAAACGGTGGCTCCGCGGTGAGCGCCCACGCGAGGTCGTCGTTCCACCACTTCTGAACGAAGCGGTTCCTCGTGCCGTACCCAGGCCCCATCATCATGAACACGGGCACCGGATCTTGCCCGTCGGAGAACAGCCAGGAGAACGCACGCCGGGTAGAGAACGGGGCCGGGGATCGACCAAGGACCGCCATCGCCGCCCATCCGCCGAGCGCGAGTATGCGCTGCGGGCGTACCTGGCGAAGCACTCCAGCGAGGTACCCACGGCAGGCGTCCACCATCGACTCCTCGATGCCCGTACGGCCTGGGGCGCATCTGAGCGCGGAGTCGAAGGCGACGTCACCCTTCCACAGCTTGGTCACGGCAGGACGGATGAGCCTGCCGGTTCCACCTGAAAAGGGCCGGCCGGCCGCGACATCGTTCTGATTCGGGAAGTCTCCGATGACGTAGAGCCCGCCCGCTCGGCCATCCGCTGGCATGCATCGAGAGCGGAGCTTGCCAGCGGACAGCGGACACCGATCGCAGTTCGCATCCACGTTACGGGGTTCTTCAGTCTCAACCCGAAGACGTGGCGGTACCGCGGCGGCGTAGAGCGGGAGGGTAGCTGTCACTTACGCTGCACTTCTTTCTCACGCCGACGTCGTGCTATTTCGCGATCGAGATACCAGCGAGCCTTCTCAAGATCGTCGATCGGGGCACCCTTGTGCTCCGCGCGGGCGATGTATTTTACGACGTTGCCGAGACAGAACCCTAGCCCCCACGCCTCGATCACCTTGATCGCTTCGTAGGTGGTGTCACCCCCGTAGTGCTGAGGGTGGTTGACTATCTCGGATGGCGGGATCACGCCGCGGCCGGGCTGCCAGTTTCCAGCCCCATGACTTCGAGGGCGCGGCGGACGCGGTCCTCCAGGTTGGCGATCCTGGTGAGGCAGGCGACGTGCGGCTGGAACTCCATGCACTTCTTGACGAGGTCGTCCGCGCTCTTGAGGCCGCTCTCGGAGAGGTAGACCAGCACGTCGCGGAGCTTCGGTGCGTTGAGGACCGCGAGCGGGATGTCCGCTACGCCCTTGGCGGCGATCGGCGCGTTGACGGGTACCGGGTCAGCCGGTGGCTTCGGACCGGGCGCTTCCTGGGCAGGCTGTGGCGCTGGAGGCGCAGGCTGAGCCGGGACCGCCGAGTCTCCGGTTCCCACGTGAGCCGTACGGCGGCGCGCTTGAGCCGGAGCTGCGGTAGCCGGAGCGGGTGTAGCTGGAGCGGCGTGGCCGTTCGTCGGAGCAGGAGCAGCGGCCCTGACGATGACCTGCTGAACTGCCGTCGGTTCGGCTGGCACAAGCGACGGGGTGAATCCAGGAAGCAGCGCCGGGGCCTGCTCAATCGCGCGCATCCCCCCAAGCATCTGAAGGATGGTGTGCGCCTCGTTGAGGGTGAGGTGCTCGATAAGCAGCGCGTTGTCGTCGAACGCTACCTGCCGGACGGCGTCGAGGACTACGGCCTCTGCCTTGAAAGACGTGATGCGAATCATGTTGAATCTCCTGTAGCTAGCTGGTTGGTGCTTTGAGGCCATCCTGCTTGTCGACCCACCAAGCAGAGACGACGAGTTCTCCTTCGTCACCGGCAGCGTGGATGCGGGTGGCGGAATCAACTTGGGACTTGGGGACCCAGTACTCAACCTCGTCGATTTCGACAAGAATTGCTTTTTCCGTTTCCCGGAGGAGACGGGCGTCCGGGAAAGTAACGGTGTCATCGACTCGTGCCATTTTTCAACCTCATCTGCGCGAAGGTGACGGGTGCTGCCGGCGTTGATGTCGTTTCCGGCGCCTAGGCCACCAGGGTCTTGTACCTGAATCAGGTGTGGAAACTGCCCATCAAACTTGGTGATGGGCATCCGTCGCTCGTGCCAGAACACGTCGTCCCCTACCGCGAGGACGACGCCGTTCTTGTCCGCCTTGGGCGAGTCGGAAGGATTTCCGCTCACGGCGTGTCGATGCACCGATCGGCTTCCGCCATCAGCCAGTCAAGGGGTACCTGATCGGGGTCGAGCTTCGGTGGCAGTTTGACAGAGCCCGCCCGAGCGCCTTCGAGGCGCAAGCGCAGCCCGAGTACCCAGCCCTCTTCCCAGGCGTCGCCGTCCATCACGACTGCGACCGGACGGCGCGCCGCGGCGAGCGCGATGATCTGCGGTTCGGACGGCTTGCCGAGCACCGCTACGCCATGAGGCCAGACCGCAAGCGCGTCCATCACGCCCTCTACCACGATCGCGGGAACGTCAGTTTCTACTGCCAGGGCCGCGTGGTTGTACAGCAGACCCCTCCTACCCATCCCAGCGGGGTAGCGGTAGGGCAGCTCGCAGCGGGGTACCCAGGCCCGTCCTACCCATCCCAGCCACGTCTCTTGATCGTCCGCGAGGATGGGCACGATCACGCGGCCGAAGTGCTTCCCGGACATGCACGCGCCGATGCGCGCTGCAGCCCACAGCTCGGGACCTACACCGCGACCGAGCAGGTACCCGCGTGGCGCCTCTGCTGATTTAGACCTGCGCATGGACGGGTCAAGCAGCTCGAAGAAGCCGTCTGGCGGTGCCATCGCCTCGACCTCGGCTGCTTCAGGTTCGACTTCCTCCCTGGCTTCCCAGTCGCGGAGCCGACCGCTTGTCCCGCACCTGAAGCAGTGAAACGCGCCGGTCGAAACGAACACGGCGAAGCCCCCGCGCCGATCGGGCGTTCCGAGCTTGACCGGGCAGATCTGGCAGATGGCGCGCCACCACCCAGACGACGCGTGCCTGGCAGCGCGCGCTGAGTCGGCAGCGAGGCGGTTCTCTTCGTGATGGTTCACGACGGTTGACTTGGGGAATTGCCCCGCAGTTTAGTCTCGGCAGCGAGGTCCATGAACAGGCTGGCGATGTCGTGAACGCGCTCGGTGTCCGCGATGCGGCCGATCTCGAACTGGTGCGGAGCCGGACCCCAGACGACGTTCGAGCGCCCTTCGCGGTTCTTGGCCACGTTCCACAAGATCTCCTCACCGTGGTCGCCGCGGGTATTGGCCGTGAGGAGGATGTCCGCGATGCGCCCCTTGTGCATGGAGTCGGCAGCGTCGTCAGCGTCAGCGGTGTGCTTCTTCTTGTCCTTCTTGCCCTTCATCTGCGCGGCGGTCCAGCACCAGTGCTTCTTCTCGTCGGCGAATGCGCGCAGCCCTTCGTAGACGGTCCGCATGGTGCGGTACTCGGTGGCATCCTTGCCGACGGTCGCCGTGAGCTTGTCCGCGTAGTCGATGCAGACCAGGTCAACCTTGCGCTCGCTCGTCTTCTCGCACGTGTCAATCCACGCCTTGATGTCATCGACGGTGGCGAGCATCGGGGTGAAGTGCTGGATATGCAGCATCCCGAAGCACGTCTCGAGCGCGGTCAACCGCGACTCCGCGACGTCGCGCGACGTCTTGTCGCTCAGGATGGAGCTGATCGGGATCCCGCTGATGTTCGCCGCGAGGCGTACACGCACGAGCGGGATCGATAGCTCCAGCGTCGCGTACGCGACGTTGTACCCGGTGACCATCGCTTGAGCGGCGGCGTGCGACAGGAACATGCTCTTGCCTGCGCCGGTAGAGCCAACAACGCAGCCGAGCCCACCACGCCAGAGCCCGCCGTCGAGCGCGTCGTCGAGGCCGACGACTCCCATGATGAACTTGTCCGCCGTCTTCAGGTCGTCGAGGAACCCGAGCGACGTGGTGAACCTCGTGCCGGCGTCGCTGTTCTCCTTCCCGAGACGCTGGCAGTCCGCGAGGAGCTGCGCGACCTTCGCGAAGTCACCGCGGTTGGCGTACTCCTGCATCATCTCGCGGAGAACGTCCTGCTGCTTCCGTCGCTGGAGCATCGGGACCAGCTCGGAGGCGACGCCAGTTTCTGGAGGTAGGCCCGCATCCTCGGCGTCGTCGAGCATCTGGGACACCGCGAGGATCTGCTCCAGCGCGACCTTGCCCTCCTGCATCCAGCGGCTCAGCCGCTGAACCACGAGCATCCCTGAGCCCGGACCGTTGCCGGTTTCGGCGCCGATGGCTTGCGCCGCGAGGAGCGCGTCACGAGCCGCAGGGGAACCCAGCGCGGCCGGTTCGAGGTGCCGGCCGACCACCCCAAAGAAGCGGGTGTTCGTACAAGCGAGGGTGACGGCGGCGCGCTCGAACATCGCGTTCATGCCGTACGGATCGACCGTGACGGATGGCTTCTTGGCGGCCATCTACCACCCACCCCAGACCCACTCGCCGGCCTTGATTCGGTTGGCGATGTCGGTCGTGATGTCGAGCGCCTCCCGTCTGGTAGCGCGCACCATGTCGGCGTAGGTAGTGCCAGGGAAGTAGAGGCGGATCACGTCGTCGGAGTTGAACCCGAGATCGTGATTTCGGCTCTCGGCTAGCGCGACCATGCACAGCGTCTGGCGCATGCGCGACCACCGCCGCAGGAGGTCTTTCGCTATCGGTCCGTGCTGGATCGTGTGCGCCTGATAGCTGTGTTCCTCGGAGTTGAACCAGCCGTGCCGCAGGTCGACACGGTTGGCGGAAAACACCCACGTGATCGGCGGCGTCTTCTCGTGGCCGCCGAAGGAGCACCACGCGTCGAAGGACCACATGATCCACGTTGCCGGAGCGATGTCGTGCTCGCGCATCTTTGTGACGCACGCCTTGAACTTCTTCCAGTCCTTGACCGTCGTGATGTCTCGTGTGCGGGCGTACAGGTAGCTGCGCACCCCGAAGCGGATGAACGCTGCGGCGCGGAACAGCTTGAGGCACAACTGGACCGCGTCCGCATCAGAGGTTTCGGCGGAAAGCGCGCGCGGGTGCGGAATGATAGCGGTCTTCACGACAGCGGAACCGGGGTAGGCGGGTTCTTCGAGAGGAAGCGGTTTCCGCGGTGGACCGGATCCGGAGGTCGTGAGCTGATCTAGCTCCGGAAGAAAATTTGAAAGAATTGCCGGCGGCTTTTCGCCGGCCATCTTTCTTAAGATTTCCGGATCCGGATTCCGGACCGGATCCGGATAGATAACGGTACTTGATTCGCCCGAAACCCCCCCTGATGCCCCCTCTTGATTCAAAACCAAGTTTCCAGGGCCGAACGATTCCGCGGCGTTATCTGCTACTTTTGGGGGTGTTTTCGGCTGCTTCTTGCGACCAGCCCCAGCGCGCTTCCCACCCCATCCGGCAGCCCCCGAAAGCCACGCCTTCGTGCGGTAGCTGACCAGGCACTGGGACGTCGTTGACCCCTGCGCGCGTGCTCCCGTGACCACGCGGCAGTAGACGAGCTTCGTGTCGAATACGACAACTCCGCTATCTCCGCGCTTCTTGCACGGCACCTTCAGCGCGCGCCAGCCGATGTTGGACACCAGCCCTGCCTTGCAGAGGCGTTTCATCTTGGACTCGACGTCGCGGTCCTTGATGCCCCCGACCTGCACGCGGTCGCTCCCGAGAGTTGCGCGGGTGACGTGCGAGATACCCGTCTCCGGGTTGCGGTGCTCGATCAGGAACCGCCAGATATTGTAGGCTTTTCCCCCGAGCTTCTTGAGGAGGAGGGCCTCCTCGACGACGGCGGAACCACTGACCGTATCAGGGTTCCGAAGATCACGACGGATAGCGATCACGATGACCTCTACGCAAAAGGGGTGCGCGGGCCACTAGGAATGAAGAGGTACGTCGACAGAGCTGCCGGCGGGCAGGGCACGTTTGCTCTAGAGAGGTGTGCTAGAGGTCGTAATCAACCAACCCGTTTTCTCTGTCGACGAACCTCATCATTCCTAGTGGTCAACCGGCAGGTCGACTAGGAAACCGTACGCGGTCTTGGGCATCCGTGGCAACTATTTTCTTCTGGGAGGACGAGCTTGGCCCGCTTGCGACCCGTGTGCGCCCCCTTCACCCCAGGAGCCGGGCTCGTGCCCGTGTAGGGCTGATCGCGCCCGGCTGGACGAGGTCGTCCGTGTTGAGGCGAGCGTCCCTAGCCGGGCACCGAGTGCAGCCTCTGAGAGCACCGCAGCGGCCTCATCATCGAGAGGTGTCAACCACTGGCTGTTCACGTCCCGTATGTGCAGGCAGCCATGCCATCCCGTCTCGACGTGATCGAGGATAACCGTTCCGGTGCCCGCTTCCCCCGCGGTCACGATCATCAGTCGGATGAGCCCTTCGTCGTCCCACGCGACCCTACCGCCAGGCTTCTGCATCAGCCGACCTTCTTGATCGCCAGCTCTGCGGCGGCAGCTCGCGCTTCGTCCGCGCGCGCCCGCGCTCCCTTGAGCTTGACCTCCGCGTTCAGCATCTGCTTCGAGGGAGCCACGAGCGGCGAGTCCTTCACCGCCACGGCGAAGCCTTCCCCCGAGTACGCGGCCATCCGCTGCTTCGAGTGACGCTCCAGCCACTTGTTCCCGCGGTCGGCGAAGTCCCAGACCTGAAACGTGGTCTTGCCCGTCTCCTTGTGAATGCGCATCCCGCGGCCGATGCGCTGAAGCGCCGCGATGACGGAGCGTCCGCCCGATCCGACCACGACCGACGCGATCGACGGCATGTCTACGCCTTCCTGAAACACCGTCGAGGCGATGAGCACCTCCGTGTCACCCCGCTCCAGCCTGGTGATGGCGGCCTTCCGCTCCTCGATGGAGTCGGTACCCCAGACGAACTCGACTTCCAGGCCGGCGTCGATGAGGAGATCTGACAGGGCCTTGCCGTGCTTGATCTCCTTCACGAAGACCAGGCACGGCTTCGCAGCGCGCTTGGCGGCCTCCGCGATGTTGCGGTTCCGGTAGGCCGAGCGCACCACGCCGTCGCCGTAGACGCCCTGCCAGGTAGGCTTCTCGACGGTCTGAGCTACCGGGTGGAAGGTGATCTCCGGTCTGGCGATGACACCGGCCTGAACCAGCGTCTCGGCCTGAATCCGGTAGATCACAGGACCCGTCGCCGCTACAGTGAAGATGGACTTCTGGTCGCCGCGCGCGAGCGGCGTCGCCGAGAGCCCGAACCTGTAGTGCGCCTGATGGAACCGGGTGGCCACGGTGTAGAAGCTTCCCGCTGGTAGCGTGTGTGCCTCGTCAACCTGAAGGCCTTCAGTCTCCGCGAACAGCCGTTGCGCTTCAGGCTTCCCTGCGTTCTTCGCCAGGGTCTGGAAGGTTGCCACGGTGAAGTCCTGCACGTCCCAGATGCCACCCGCGATTCGGCCTGCCTTCTTGCCGGTGCGTTTCTCGTAACGCTCCGCTGCCTGGTCCATGAGCGTTCCGCGATGGACGAGCACTACCCACCTGCAAGGCAGCGCCTTCACGATGCCGATCATGATCTCGGTCTTTCCACTTCCAGTCGGCGCCCAGATGATCCCGCGCTTGCGCCGGAGCGCAGCCTTCACCGCTTCGAGCTGGTAGTCTCGGAGCCACGCGAGGTCCGGTACGAACCCGGTTTGCTCTGCAAGGCGCACCGCGTCCGGCGTCTTGCGGGTATCGGTCCACGCTACCGGGTAGCCAGCCTCCCGCGCCATCCGAACGACGATGGACAGGTAGCCCGTAGGGAAGCTGGAGTTCATGAGGTTGAACAGGCGGATCTTGTCGTCGGTCTTGGCGTACCGCCCGCCGCCACGTTTCCACTGCGCCGCCTCATCCTTGAACGCGAGGATCTCCCGCAGAAACCGGGATTCATCCTCCGTCGCCGTGACCGCGCGCGTGTTCAGATTCCCGATTTCTAGATGCACGTCAAGCCCCCTTCAATATCCAGCAGGTTCCTCAGTGAGAGCATCGGCCAGAGCATCGGCCAGTGCTTCCCGCATCGCCGTGAAATCGTCCTCGGTAAATTCCTCGGTAGCGTCGCGTCCGGTTGTAAGGACGGCAAGTTCAAGCTCATCGAGCCACTCGCCTCACCGATAGCGGCAAAGACGAAGATCTTGAACTGCTTGAAAGTCACGCCTCGCTATCCAGCACGATCCCGAAGCGGCGCGCGGCCGGTTCCCCGAGGTACGTGACGAGCGACGTGCGCTTGATGTACCAGGCGCGCCCCACGCGCTCTGCCTCGATGTGCTTGTTCGTGATCCAGCGGTACACGCTGGAGATGTCCCTCCCGACCAGTCGCGCGACTTCCGGCGCTGGCATGTACCCGTCTGCAATCATCTTCTCGGCCTGTGTCCCCATGCGATTCTCCTATGCGTGTCCTGTAATATGCGCGCTTTCCGCGAAAGCGTCAACTTGAATCTTGCACGCGGCGCTTGACTAGCTACCTGGCCTTCCAGAGCGTGTGCAGCTCCGGGTCAGCCACCGCGAACGCCTTGAACTGCTGCACCGCGCGGTAGACCCGCTTGACAGGCACGCCGGTGCGCCGCGCTACCTCGTACGGCCGCGCGTCGTGCAAGAGTACGGGTTCAGCGAGGAAGGCTGCACCCGTCGCGGTAGCGTCCATCTCGTCAAGGAGGCGCGCCACCACAGCGCGCACCTTGGAGAGCCAGAGCTGGTGAAGGACTTCCTGATCCTGAAGACATGCCTCGTGAGGCGTGTGGTCGAGGCTGGACGTTGGCGCACGGAAGATGCCGGCGAGCACCCCCATCGCGCCGTTGTTGCCACGCGCCGACACGGGCGCCGACTCGCGCAGAAGGTAGACCCGCAGCGCGAGCATGGCCGCGCGGGCGGCGTACTTCTCGAATGGCACGCCGCGGTCGCCGACTTCGTGCGGCTGGCGGTGGACGTCCTGCTTGAAGGTGTAGCGGCACTGGAGGATCGTGAGGAGCGCCTCCTGCTCCAGGTCTTCCTTGTCCGCCCACCAGCACCTGCGCGCGTACTTGCGCGCTACCGTCTTGGCGACCTTGCCGATCGTCTTGACGTCCACCTCGATCATTGGTCGTCCCCTTTCGCGAGAGCGGCTTCCGTGATGGAAGCCTGGAGCGTGATCAGCCGTTCGCGGATCTTGTCGAGCCGGTTGTCGAGCAGAGCTTCGTACGTCTCTGCCTTGGCGCAGACCGCCACGATCTTGTCGTAACGGGTGGCGAGCGCATCACGGCCGAGATCGCCGGTGTCCAGTTCCGTCTCGATGATGGTCGTGAGCTTCGTGGCTTCATCGACGACGGCGTCAAGCACGAGGCGAACGACGTCGTCAGCCGTCATGGCCGGGATCTCGTAGGTGCTGTGCATTGTCGCTTCTCGGATCGCCCCGGTCATCGTCCGCCAGACCGGGAGGAGCGCGTTCGGGATGAAGTACATCCCGCCTTCACGGGTGATCGAAACGCCGCGGCAGTGATGCACGAGCGAGACGAGCCACGATGACGTGCGGTTGGTCGAGAGCGTCTCCTGCGCAAGGTCGTACGCGGCGCGGATGGCCGGCGCGAGCGCGTGATCGGCGGGCCTGATGTCGAGCCGGCCGACCTTGTCCAGCTTCACCTTGCAGGTAGGCGTCCACTCCAGATCGTCGGAGGAGGCCAGCTCGCGTTCGTCCACGATCTGCCAGCCCGTCGACGTTCGTCGCACGAGCCGGTGCTTCGCCACCTGCTTCTGCACCGCGATCCTCATCGCGTCCTTGAGCGACGTCTCCTTGGGAAGCATCGCGCGGTCGAGCCCTGCGCGCGACCACGCCGCGCCAAGCTGATCATCATCGGTGACGCCGGAGAGCCTCCAGAGAACAAGCGCCCCAGCGACCAGCCACTCGTTGCCCGGAACGACGACCACCCCGAGCGCGTTCTGCCCGTTTGCGAGGCCCATCACGCAGCCTTGGGCTTGCAGAGGACGAGGTGCTTTCGCGGGACCATGGGCAGCTTCTCGCCGCTCGCGGTCTGCACGCTGACGGTCTTCACGCCGGTCTTGAGGACCGTCATCGGTCCGTCGATGTCTCCGTCCGCGAGCAGGTCGGTGTACTCGTCGAGGAACTTTGAGGTGATCCCGCAGACGTCCCCCACCTTGATCTCAGCCTTGCCGCTGCGGCGCCCACGCCGCGCAACCGCGTCTGCCGGCACCTGCGCGAGAGCGATGCTGGCCTCGTGAAGGAGGCGCGACGCTTCGGTGAGCAGTGTGGCAGCAGCCACCGCGTGAGCGTTGTCGTACCGCTCGACGCGCCCGATCAGCTTCTTGGCAATGTCGTGCTGACGGTTGGCCCACGAAGCGATCTCGCTGGTGCGCGACCGCTTGGGCACGGCCGGGGTGGCGGCAGCTTCCGCTGCCGAAGTCGCCGGCTGCGCTGCAATAACCGCTGGCGAGGGAGCAGCAGGGGTAGCCGGGGTGCTGGAGCGTGGCTTGCGACGGGCTCCGATCGGATGGTTGGTGGCAGGCGTCTTGGTCGTCATGGCGTGGTGTCTCCTGTGCGGGTGAAGTGCTTTACGGTACTGAGGTACTTTACGCGAATTGTGTAGTTTGTGTCAAGGTTCTTTTTGCAGTTTGTGAACTATTCGGCGAACGCCGTCAAGACACAGCGGCTGAGCATCGTGGACTTCTGCCCGCGGAACTCGTCCTGCTTGAGGACTGTACCCACCACGTTGTAGGTGGAACCGGGCTTCACGGGCTTCAGGCCGTCGGCGCCGTGCTGCGCGAATACATCGTTTGCAGCGTGCGACGCGAACCAGACGAACACGCGGCCGGCGTCGTCCACGAAGCGGAGGAGCGTGCGCAGATTGTTACGGGTGTTTCGTGACGCGTACGCGACGTTATACTGGGTGCTCGGCTCCAGCTCCTTGACCATCTCGACGCGGAGCTTGACGGACACGCGGTCACCGATGGCGCCGAAGTGCTCGTTCTTGAGCACCGCGATGTTCTGCGACTTCTCGGCGCGATACTTGGCGTACAGCGCGGCAACCGGGTTGAGTTGGTCCTTGCGCACGATGCCGGTCGACATCGCCTGAAGCTGCGCCAGCTCCCACGGTGAAGCGTCCACCTGAATGCCCGCTTCGATCCGCACTTCAGCGCGCACACTGCAACGCCCCACGATGTCCTGGGCGACCGCGGCAGCTCCTGCCCACGCGAGAGCTTCCCCGAAGCGGGCGAGCGGCGTGCTGAAGCCGCCATAGACTTGTTCGGAAGTAGCGGCGATCCAGAGGTCCCACGCTCGAAGATGCCGCCATTCGGGGAAGAAAACCGAGTGCAAGACCTGAATGGCCAGGAACGGCAGGAGAGCCGTTTCCGTCGGGAAGGGCTTGCGGCTTGCGCGGGCCATGCGCGCCATCTACGCAACCTCGATGTCGGATGAGCCACACTTGGAGCAGCTCGGAAGCGTCGAGGATGTGCTGAACTTGCGCCCGCACTCCATGCAGACCACCTTGAACTTGAGCGTCGTCTTCTTCGAGTTCGTTTCCATGAGAAGCAGTATGCTCGCTTTCTTCAGTTTGTGCAAGGGGCAAAATGCGATTTCTTCGTTTATTTTTTCTGCCCGTCGGTGACGCGCGTGCTCATGGCGTGCTCGGCGCTCCGCGCGGCTACCTCGTTGGGGTAGCACCGCCGACAGCGACGGTTCTGGCTCTGTTGCTGGATCTGCCAGATGGCCGGCGTGAGACGTCCGCAGACGGTGCGCGGCGTCGCCAGGACGAGGATGACGTCGTGCTCGCGGAACAGCCCCTGCTGCGACATGAAGTCGACAGCGCCCACTAGCGCACCGCCTGAACTACAAAAGCGCCCGACGGACCGCAGCCGATCATCCCGGTGAAGTGGGCGCAGAGCGCGTTCCAGAGCTGGCGGCGCGAGGTGACGGGGATGTGGTTCTCCTTGAGCGCCTTCAGCCAGCGGCGGCCGGGGATGTTGCGGAAGTCGCTGGTGGCCGCCTCGTTGTAGGGCGTGGTCACCATGTAGAGGGTGCCGCAGCTCGACAGCTCGATGACGATGTCGGCGGTGCGCTCGATGATCTTGCGCGCGAGCTTGCCAAACCCCAGCTCAGCGAGACGGCACGCGGCCTCGACGCTGGAGACGGTCGAGCCCGCGACCGCGATGGACCAGACGATCTGGTTCGCTTCAGCACGCGCTTCGGGCGTCGCGTCATCGTTGTAACCGTACTTCTTGCGGCACTCGGGACCGATGCCGGCGTTCACCGAGACGCTGTCGCAGAGCGGGCGATTGCACGCAGCGCAGTTCGTAGCGAGGAGGAGCGTCTGGGGTGCGTTCTCGTAACCGGTGTTTGACATATCTTCTCTCTATGCGTTTTCTGTGCCATAGGCGGTTTGCCCGTGCCAGCTATGTCATTCCTCATACTTACCTAGCCGGTCAACATGTTGACCGTGTGCCGTTGGCGTCACAGGTAGGTGAAGTCACTGGGGTGCTTCTGGTAGCAAAAGGCTAGTCAAACTAGCCGCTTACGAGCGCAAAAGCCGGGTACGCGTGTTCCGCAGAAACCGCGTATAAAGGATACGTTTGCTCGCTCAGCGCGAAGTGACAATTTACGGCAAGCTATGCACTAATTGCAGTCTCCGCGTTACCTGCAATTTCAGCTATTTGCACGTAAGTAGGCGTAACTCTTAGAGACAATTTGCGGCACTCGCTTGGGCACGTCATTCGGCTAAGTGTGCGAAACCACGTAAGCGACCGCAGAAACCGCGACTGGCACAGAATACGCATATAGTACCTCTCATGACCACCGCGAACCAGACCGAGTCGATGAAGTCTTTCCGCTTTGGCCTCGAAGTCGAAACGTTCGGCAAGAGCCGCCAGGTTGTTGCAGAGGCCGTTCAGTCGGTCGTCGGTGGCGTCGTCACCCACACGCACGATAGCTACGATACCTGGATCGTTACTGCCACCGACGGGCGCGTCTGGAAGTCGATGCGCGACGGGTCGCTTCCCTGTAACGGTGGCGCGGAAGTCGTCTCGCCCATCCTCGTGTACAGCGACCTCGACACGGTTCAGGCGGTTGTTCGCGCCGTTCGCGCTTGCGGCGCGCAGGTTGACGAGTCGTGTGGCATCCACGTCCATGTCGGCGCCGAGTCGCTCACGGCGCAGAACACCATCAACCTCGCGTCGCTCATGCACTACTACCAGGATCTGCTCTTCACGTCGCTCGCGGTCCTTCCCCGTCGCGAACAGTACTGCAAGAAGCTTGGCAAGACCCTCTGCGAGCGTCTGCGCCGCGCTCCTGCTTCGGAGCGCGCTACCATCGCCAAGGATTCGCGCGGCCTCTCACGCGCCTGGTACGGCCGTGTCGAGAACTACCCCACGCACTACGATGGCAGCCGCTACCAGGCCCTGAACCTTCACGCGGTCTGGACCAAGGGCACCGTGGAGTTCCGCCTCTTCAACTCGACCCTTCACGCTGGCAAAGTCAAGGCGTACATCCAGCTCTGCCTCGCGATGGTCGCTCGCTGCAAGACCTGGAAGACCTCCATCCCCCTCTCGACGCCCATCACGGCGGACCGCGCGGGCATGACGTACCTGGTCAGCAAGCTCGGCTTCAGCAAGGGTGAGGAGTTCAGCACCGTGCGCACCCACCTGATGGCGGCCTTTACCGCGGCGCCCGTCGCCACTGCGGCCTCCAGCGGTTCCGTGTCCTTCCAGCTTGCCACCGCAGCGGTCATCGCGGCCGCCTCGTCGGACGACAACAGCTAACCCGCCCAAGACAGGAGATCGCGATGCTCACCGAAGTCTTTGTGTACGGCACGCTCCGCTCTGGTCAGGGAAACCACTACCACCTGGCCGGCGCTACCTTCTTGCGTCACGCGCGCACGGAGCCCACCTGGCAGATGTGGCACCTCGGTGGGTACCCTTGCATCACCTGGACGTGGCGCGGGGTGCCCATCGTCGGGGAAGTCTACCAGGTGGACGACAAGACCCTGGCGCGCCTCGATCGCCTGGAAGGTGCTCCTAGCCTGTACCACCGTCAGTTGATTCACCTGCTGGACGGCTCCACCGTCCTCGGGTACGTGATGAGCCACGATCGGAAGTGGAGCAACATCGAGATTCCGACGGGAGACTGGCTCGACGGCGTCGCCAGTCACTACAACGCGATCGACTACACCAGGGAGGACTAGCCATGCGGATCAAGATGCCGGACGGACGACTGCACCAGGGGACTGCGCGCCAGATCATCGAGTCGCTGCGCGCGATGGACTTCTCACCTGGTGAGACGCTGGGCGAGTATGTCGTCACGTTGCTTCATCGGGTGATGCAGCAGACCGGGCTTCTGATCGACGTGTCGTCGGAGCGCACCGACGAGACACCGGCCGGCAAGGTGGGAGCCGTGACCGCGATGGACGTGCTCTGTCAGCGCATCATCGCTTCGTTGATCAGCGCGAAGCTCGTGGAAGAGGTCGCCTAGCACGCTAGCAGTTACGGTAGCTTGTACGATTTCCGAAGAAATCGCATTTTGCCCCTTGCATACAACGCGGAAAGCGCCCATAGTAAGAAACATGAGCAAAACGCAAATTCAAGCGGCCGGCCGAGTCCTCAGCCTTCAGCCTGCCAACGTCCTCCGCATCCAGTGGACTGCGGCTCAGAAGGCGTCGCTGATGACGGCCAAGGCGTTCCGCGTCGAAGTCGACGTGCTGGTCAACATCTTCGATGACCGCTGCGCCGATGGCTGCTGCGGCAACGAAGGGCAGCGCCTCTGGGCACCTACCCCTGGCGAGTGGGTCGCGCTCGCGCAGTTCATCGTTGCGCAGCTCAACGCTCGGCCGATCCGTCGGGTGGGTCGATGAGCAACATGAAGATCATGCACTTCTACCCGCTCACATGGGCGTTCCTGAAGTCGCTCGACAAGGACGCGGCCGGCCGCGGCTATCGTTGGGTGTTCGTCGAACAGCTCGACCTGGTGCGCCTAATCGAGCTTGATCGCGATCGGGTGGCCAGCGGGATCCCATCCGCGTTCGCAGGAGGTAGCACGTGAGCCAGCTCGTCTTCGCGTTCGGGTCGAACATGGACGCAGCGCAGATGGCGCACCGCTGCCCATCCTCCGACCTCGTGGCTCCAGCCGAGCTGCGCGGGCAGCGGCTTCTGTTCGCCGGCTACTCGCGCAGCTGGGGCTCGACGGTTGCCACGGTGGAGGCAGCCAGCCGCAACGACGTCGTGCGCGGGCTCGTGTGGGAAGTCAGCAGCGCAGACCTTGCCAAGCTAGACGGCTACGAAGGTGCGCCGTGGACGTACGCACGTGACGTGTTCCCGGTGTTCGTTCCGAGCGGGAAGGCCGTCAAGGCGCACGTCTACCGGCAGGTGACGCCCTTCGCCTACGGCGCGCCGACGAACGGCTACCTTCGACAGATCGCCCGCGCTTACCTCGCGATGGGGTGGGCGCTTGCTCCTCTCGACGATGCGATCCGCCAGTCGGCCGCGCGCCAGATGCACGCCGACAAGCAAGCAGCCGCCACCCGCGCCTCGATGCTGGCCTCGTGGGCGGACACCTGGGCAGGCCACCGCGGCGAGGCGCTGGCGCGCGAGACGAACTACCTCAACCCCGTGCGCAGCGTGCCGTCCGATCTCATGATCACGAAAGCGCGCAGGAAGGCCCGCTGATGACTACTCCCGTGAACGAGTCGCTGGTCCCGTCGGTGTCCATCGACAACTTGCTCCAGAAGCGAGACGCGATGGTCGAGCGCGTCGCGGTCGCTCGCGCGGCTAAAGCCGAGAGATCCCGCTTGGAAGGCGTGGTGAAGTGCCCATGGTGCGGTGGCGCAACGCGGGATCTCTACCGCCACCAGGGGTCAGACGTCGTCGAGGGCCACTGCCAGCGTCGGCAGATGAAGTCTGGGCAGGAACGGGTGCGCAAGGAGATGGCCGTGGCTGGACTCGTGTCAGCGGGTAACGGGACGGCTTCGATCCAGCGAAGCAACGTCGACCGGATCGAGACTAGCTACGAGGTTCGGCGCTATGTTCAGATCGACGGCCACGGGATGGCGGGCGTCGTCTACCCGCCGCTTCGGAAACAGCGCCAAGCAGCGATCCATGGGCCGCGGCAGATGGAGGTGTACGTCCGCCCGGCCGGCACCTACGCGCCTCGCTGGGCGGTGCAGATCGCGTCGGACATGACGCTGGCTGTGGTCGTTCGGCGCGAGACTTTGAACCGGATCCAGGCCGTCTTCGACGCGGGCGGCCAGCGACTGGCAGATCTGGAGGCGGACATGGAGGTGCTGTTCGCGATCTCGGGTGCTGCCGGCGTGGCTAAACACGTCGGTGTGCTGAAAAAGCGCGGCGTTTAACCTAGTTGTTACGGCACCTCCCACGCTTGCAGTATGCCGAACTGGTTAAGGAAGGTAGCTAACGAGATCGCGACGCACGGCGAACTCCGTTGGACATCAGACTCTGGGAATTACGTGAGTTCGATTCTCACGACGAGCCGCCTGTGAGGTATTTATGACAAACCCGTATCGGGAAATGCCAGAGGAGTTGCCTGTGAAGGTCATACTCGATTCGAGTGAGATTGTTGAAGCCATCCACGCTTGGGTCAGAGCACATCACCCTTCGATTGCAGATAAGTCCCTGACGACTTCATGGGCAATTGATGTCTTGTCCAAGGACACTGCACACAATCTGACGATCACGCTAACGGAGAAGAAGTGAGTGATGACGCGCACTTTGATGCCAAGGGCGAGTACTAGTGGCCTCGAACTCCAACTGCCCTGGCGCACCGCTCGACGAGTCCTGCGGGACTTCCGTGGTCGAGTTCGTGGAAGATCTCGGCTACGTGCTCACGCCTGGAGCGAAGGTTTGCGTCGGGTGTGGGCACGTGCTGTGCCCCGAGTGCGTCAGCCTGTCCCTCAAGCGGACCTTGGAGGGCATCGTCTGGTGCGCGAGCTGCGAGCACCACAAGGACGACGGCGACACCAGCCACGAGTAGTCACCGACGGCACTTGAAATAAAACGCTGAGCTGCAAAATAGTTCTTGCACAAACCGAGGAAAGCGAGCATAGTAAGAAACATGAGCAATCAGACGAACGCGATGGAGTACGACCGCACTGACGAAAACACCAACCCGGAGATCTGCACGGGCTGCGGAGATGACTCCGGCGGCATGTACTGCCCCCGGTGCGAAGCGCCGATGTGCCCCGCGTGCGTCGCGGACACCGTCCGCGCTCACCGAGCGACCTGCCTCGCCTGCATCGACGAGGAGTAACAGACTGGCGCGGAACGCCTCGCTCGTGCCCGGCGCAACGGCTCCCACCTCGGCCCGTAACGGAGGCCCAGGTTCGGCAAGGCGATACAAAAGCCTTCCAGAACACCAGGACCACGTTGCGCCGGGCACGAGCGGGACGCTTTGCCCAAGACCTCTACCAGGAGCCAATTACATGAGCCGCCTCGATATTCTCCGCGCCGCACTCTTCACGCCCACCAGCCGCGGCTGGGGCCTTCCCATGCTGCTCTGGGACGTTCCCGGTGTCGGGAAGACCGAAGCGATCCTCCAGCTCGGCCGGGAGACTGGGCTGTACGTCGAGGTGCTGTCGCCAGGTGAGCGCCAGGAGGGCGCATTCGGCGTGACGCCGGTGCCCGAGATCCGCCCGTTCAAGTACCCGGACGGCAAGATCGTGGACCGCATGATCCTCACCTACCCACCCCCGGAGTGGACCGACAACCTGCTTGATGCCCAGGGAGTTCCGGTGGGCATCGTCTTCGTGGACGAGACGAACACGGCGCCCGCTGCGCTTCGTCCCGCGCTGATGGGGCTCATCCACGAGAAGCGGATCGGCGCGCACTTCCTCGGGCGGCGCGTCCGCATCTTCGGAGCAGCCAACCCGCCGGAGCTGTCCGCGGGTGGAAGCGAGCTGCCTGCCCCGGTCGCGAACCGCATGGGGCACCTGCCCTGGCTTCAGGACAACCGGCCGGACGTCGGCGAGTGGACGTCCTGGCTCCTCGGGTCCGGTGCCGACCGTCACACCGAAGTCGTGCTTGGATCGGCAGCTTCTGAAGAAGCTCGGGTGATGGAGAACTGGGGCAGCCCGTGGGCGAAGGCGCGCGCGGTGGTCGCCGGCTACATCAAGGCCGTGCCCGACGCGCTCCTGAAGGTGCCCAAGCTCGGAGACGGGAAGGCCGGCCGCGCGTGGTGCTCTCCGCGCTCCTGGGAGAATGCAGCCCGCGCGCTGTCCTCCGGTGAGGTGAACGGGCTCGAAGTCGGCGATGCGGAGGAGTTCGTTGCGTCGTTTGTGGGGGCCGGCGCAGCTTCGGAGCTGTTCGAGTACCGCGAAAAGGTCGACCTGCCGAACCCGCTCGACGTCATGGACCGCGTGACGAAGTGGTCGCACGACCCGGACCGCATCGACCGCACCGAGGTCACGCTCAACGCGTGCGCCACCATCCTCGAAGACCGGAAGCTCGACAAGCGGAAGGCGCGCGCGACGGTCCTCTGGGGCATCCTCGGGGAGGTGGTCGGCGAGATGGCTGACCTCTGCATCCGCCCGATGGGAACGCTCATCGATAGCGAGCTGTCGCAAATCCCGGAAGCCCGGCCGGTGCTCGCCAAGATGCAGCCGTTCGTCAAGGCGACCGGCCTCCAGCCTCGGTCACGTCGCTAATCGTCGCTTTCCGCAAAATAGTTGTTGCATACAACGCGGAAAGCGAGCATACTGCTTCTCATGGAAACGAACTCGACCATCCGCCGGATCGCTAACCTTCTCGCCTACGGTTTCACCATCGAGCAGGTACGCGCCGAGGTGACCGAAGGGACCGATACCGAGTTCTTCTACGCATTCAAGGCCGCCGTCGTGTACGGCAAGGAGTAGCCCGATGCCCACCCTCACCCCGCGTGCGAAGCTGATGGCCGGCCGGCACATCGCCAAGCAGAAGCTGCCCTACTTCCGGCGCGCGCTCAACTCGATGGTGTTCCGGGAGCAGCCGGAACTGGGCACCATCGGGATCACGCCGCGAATGGTCGCGCTCTACGATCCGGTGGCCATCGAGAGGTGGACCGTGGGCGAGATCGCCTGGGTTCTCTGCCACGAGGTCATGCATCCGCTCCGCGAGTCGTTCACCCGCTGCGAGAAGCACGCCGGGGAACACCGCCTCTGGAACATCGCGCACGACATGGAGATCAACGACGACCTGGTGCTCATCAAGCCCGAGCAGCCCGGCGATTACGGTCCAGACGCCAAGGACCGCGAGTTCCGCGCGCCCAAGGCCAGCCCGCCGGTGCTCCCTCAGACGCTCGGCTTCAAGCCCGGATCCATCGCGGAGGACTACTACAACCGCCTGGCCGCGCTCGGCAGGGGGTCAACTCCAGACCAGTCTGGGAATGGCTCTGGGCGGGAAAAGGGGGAAGCTCAGAAGGCTGGTGAGAAGGCCGCTGAGATGGGCGCCAAGCCCGGCGCGGGAACCGGGTGGTGCGGGTCCGGCGGTGGGCAGGCGGTGCCTGGCGAGCCGGATGAGGACGCCAAGGACTCGACTGGCCGTCAGGTAGGGAAGTCAGAACCCGAGATCCGCCGGATCCGCCGCGAGACAGCCGAAGCGATCCGCGAGGAAGCCAGCAAGGGTCGCGGAGACGTTCCGGCAGGACTTCAGCGGTGGGCGGACGCTGAGTTGAAGCCACCCAAGATCTCCTGGGAGCAGGAGCTGGCTCACTCGATCCGCGGGCTCGTGCAGCGTGCAGGGGTGGTGGACTACACCTACCGGCGCACGTCGGTGCGCCAGGCAGGGCTCGGTTTCGGACCAGGGAAGCCTCGCCTCGCCGGCTTCTACGAGTTCGTGCCGAACGTTGCGTTCGTGGTCGACACGTCTGGGTCGATGGGCGTTGCCGAGCTGAACCGCGCGATGGCGGAAGCGTCGGGGGTGCTCGCCGTGCTGAACGCGTCCGTGGCATTCCTGACCTGCGACGCCACGGTTCACACCGCGGTACGCGCGGCTTCCTGGCAGGAAGCTGCCGCGCAGCTCAAGGGTGGTGGCGGGACGGACTTCTGCCCCGTCTTCGAGTACCTGGCTGGGTTGCCGCCCGATGATACCGAGAATCCGCGGCCAGACGTGATCATCATCGTGACCGATGGGCAGGGTCCAGCACCCGCCGAGCCACCGCCGTGGGCCTCCGTCATCTGGCTCTTGGTCGGCCCGTATCAGCAGCACCCGTGCGAGTGGGGAAAGTTTATCTCCATCGACGAGACGAACGACGGATGAGCAAGTGGTCGAAGCGCGCCAAAGCGCGCAAGAAGCGTACCTCGGACTGGCAAAAGGCGCATGAAAAGCGAAGGAACGCATCCTTCGTGGAGCGCGCGCTCCACGCTCTGCACAAACTTGCTCACGCACTTGAGTTGCCCAACGACACGTAGCAACATCTCCTGCGTCGCCCAAGCCAGGAGGTATGCTCGTGAGGTCGCGAAGGGATGAAGTTCTCGCCACGTTGTTCATCGTGGTGGTAGTGCTGGTGCTAGCTGTGATCACAGCGACGGTAAGCCCCTCAATCGAGGAGTTCTTACGATGACGGACGCTCAGAGACGCAGCGCGGTCGAGCAGGTCATGGCGCAGGCTGACGCGGTGCATCCCAAGATCCGCATGCTCCTCCAGGTCATCAAGAGGATGTTCTCTTCGATGGACGACGGCTTCATCGCGGTGGCCTTGGTGCAGGGGGAGATGCTTCACCACGTCGAGTTCTGCCGAGATCCGGAGCACCTGCTCACGGACTGCGAGCTAGCCGCGGACATCGCCACAGCGTGGCAGGACTTCCTGCGCGTGACCTGCAACAAGTACGATATCATTGATCACAGCGACGGAAACTGATGGCACGCGCCAGGAAGCCCGCCAAGGTCGTCCTGCCCAACCCGGTGCCCGGAGTCGTCGTGACCACGGCGAAGACCGTGAGGGGGCGCTGGCACGCTAAGGGACGCAAGCCAGGAGCGATGAACGCGATGGAGGCCGCGTACGCGCGTGTGCTGGAACTCCGGCGCATCTCACCGTGGTCTGATAGCAGCCCGCCGGACGTCGTGCGCTGGGACTTCGAGCCCGAAAAGTTGCGCCTGGCGGACATGACGTACTACGTTCCGGACTTCAGGGTGCTTCTTCTCGATGGCTCGATAGAGTTCCACGAGGTAAAGGGCTTCATGGAGCCAACCGGCCGGGTCAAGATCAAGGTCGCTGCCGAGCTGCACCCGTACCGATTTTTCCAGGTCACCCGCGTCGCCAAGAAGGACGGCGGTGGGTGGTCCATCATCGAGGTCAAGTGAGCAACAAACCCAAGAAGCCACAAAAGCTGAAGCCTCTCGAATCCAAGAGCGGTCGTCACGGACCTACCGTGCTCGTGCTGCCCCCACGCGAGCAGATCGCGTTTGACCTCAAGCAGGAGTTGGTGTCGCACGATCCCAACGCGTTCACCTCAACGCTTCCTGCTGGCGCACCAGCAGATCCACCCCCGCGCGTGGTCCAGCGCCAGCGCCTGAGCGACACGCGTAAGGGACCGACGCGCGCGTTTCGGATTCAAGCTGCCCCGTCGGAAGACAACCCGAGCGGGGTGGTCAAGATCTACGTGACCATCGGGCTTTACGAAGACGGGCGCCCAGGGGAGATCTTCATCAGAGTCGGCAAGTCCGGGTCGCTCGCTTCCGGCGCGTTCGATGGCGCTGCGATGGCTGCCTCCGTCGCCTGGCAGTATGGAACGCCGTGCTATGCTATCGCCTCGAAGTGGAAGGCGATGAAGTTCGAGCCGTCCGGGTTCACGGGTGACGAAAAGTATCCAATCGCCCACAGTGTCCTCGACCTCGTGGGCCGCTGGCTCCTCGATACGTTCTGCCCGAAGGAACCGGAGTAGCGCGTGTGCGTGTGCGCGTTCCTCCCGAGAAACTCCGCTGCAACCTCTGCAAGAAAACCAAGCCGTTCACGTCGGATTTCTTCCTGGAATACTTCCAGCGCGGCAAGATTCGCCTGCGACACACCTGCTTGGACTGCCTAAAGGCGCAAGGGCGCGCTTGGTACGAGGCCAACAAGGAGCGCCACAAGGCAAACGGACGCCGCTGGATCGACTCGAACCGCGAGCGATGGCAGGAGCTTCAGCGCGCGGCTGGTAAGCGTCGACGTTCAGATCCGAAGTTTCGTGAAGAGGACAACGCAAGACAGCGAGAGCGTCGGCGTGATCCGGTAAAGGCCGCCAGGATGCGAGAGACGAGTCGGCTTAGCAAGCTGCGGTGTTGCCCGTGCGGCGAGAAGAAGCACGAGGACGCGCGCGCTTGTGATCGCTGTCTGTTTCTCGATGGAGCAACCGCGTCGCAGACCGCTGTGATCCAAGCTCTGCGAGATGACAGCGCGACGAGCGATCAGCTTTGCACCCAAACCTCAATGGCTTACCGCACCGTACGGCGTGCGCTTCAGGAGCTGATCGTGACGGGAAGGGTATCGGAGGAGATGGTCGAAACGAAGGGAGCCGCGCGCGCGATCTACAGACTGGAGATCATGCCGTTGGGAGCGGGGTCGCGCTGGGAGGGAACTGCCACAGCCCCCCGCGGTACCCCGCCTGCTCCAGCACCGCCCGCGTCCCAGGTCCCGGCACGCCGTCGACGGTGAGGTGGGAGCCGTACTTCCCGTTCAGGTACGCCTGGCGGACCTTCCACACCGTCTTGTCAGCATCATCCATGACGTCGAACGCCTCGTAGCCGCGCGCAGCTAGCACGTCGAAGACGTGGTGGCCGGGGTCACCAGCTCCTCTCTTGGAGGTCTGGTCGCGGTGTCCGAGGATGCCCGTCCAGTCGGATCCGCCCGCTGCGAACCTCGGCACGGGTGACCCGTTACGGAACGGGGAGTGGTATTGGCGCGCGACGGAGATCAGCCCGTGCCCGGCGGATGCCCGCGGGAGCGCGGTCAGGTAGTCGCAGATTGCCAGGGTGGCGTCGAGCGAAGCCTGCCACATGTAGAAGACTGGTTGGCCGGTTGTCACGTCCCGTGCGCGCTGGGTGCAGATCTCGATGCCGATCGACAGCTCGTTGATGCTCTCCGCGTGGTAGCTCGCCTCGCCTAGGAGGTCACAGGTGCAGGCGACCGCGCCGTCAAACCCGACTAGCATGTGCTCGCCAGCGTGGGTCTTGTCGCCGCGCTGGTCTTTGATCCACGCGGCGGGCTCGCCACCGTCTGGTCCCTTGCCCTTGAGGAGCACGATCGGCTCGTCGCCGTAAACGGTGTGGATGACGATGCTGCGGACGGGCCAGGCGTGGGCTCGCGCTGGGTCGCGCGGGCGTCGGTCCCCGCCGTCCAGGCGAAGCTCCGGGTGCTTGATCCACGAGTTGATGACGACGCCCTGGATCTCCTCTTCGTGCCCGCCGATCATCAAGCCCATGACGTCCTCCTAGAATTTGAGACGAAGACCGACCTGCGCGCCGTACGCCGGGGCAAACCCGCCCGCACCGTAGCTTGCACCGGCCCACCCGGTGCCGAACATGGACAGCCCAGCCGTCGCGCGGTGCTCATAGTCGAGCGAGACGCCCGAGGTGCCACCGATCCCGTCCCCGTGAGCGAAGGCGCTCAGGTCGAGATGGCCTTCCCCTACCCGAAGCGAGTCGACGTGGTCGAGCCGCTGCCCCGCGACAACCGACTGCGCCGCAACTACCGCGGCGAGTTGTTCGGCGCGGGCTTGACGAAAGGGACGGTCGCGTCACCCCCGGCGACAGCAGAAGCAGCCAGCGTTGCTGCGTCCGCGTGCTGCTCGGTGAGGCGCTTTGTGCTCACGCCGCGCTCGATCCACGAGGCGATCCACTTCTCAACCGACTCGATCCCGGCGATCCTGCTCAGCGTCGCGAGGCCCTTCATGCCGATGTTGCTCTTGGCGATGGCGATGGCCTTGTCCTTTGCAACAGCCTTCTCGGCCGCAGTCAGGGTGCCGTCGGCGGAAGCGAGCTTGATCGCGTCAACGTACCCAGCATCCACCTCGTGAACAGCGGCGAAAACCTCATCCTTCGCGCGTGACAGGATCCCGGCGATGACCGGGCTCTTGACGAGCGGGGCGAGGAACTTGTAGATGAGGCCGAGAATGACCAGGATGGTGCCACAGACGGTGCTCACGGTGAGGATACCCATGCCCGTGAGGGTAGCATGCTATTGCAAAGCGAGCGTTGAAATCCGAGATGGTGTTCCAGTAGGATGTGTCGCGGTCCCTTCCAACATTCGAGTGAAGTTACCGTTCCAGCCAATGACTTCCTCGAAGTTTCCAGCCGCCACGCCGTAAGCGACAGGTGCGCCTGTATCGACTGCCAGTGCACCGCTGGTCCCAGCGATGGTGATCAAACCAGCGTTAGCGTTCGGGCTGTCGATAGAGATGAGAGCACCACCTTTTGCCCAGAGTCCGTACACACCGATACTCGACGTACCCTGAATCGCGACTTTTATACCCGCCGCTGTGGTGAGCCGTGACTGAAACGAAGATCCAGGCCCTGAAACAACGATCCCACCATCGGTGTTTCCGACGTTAAAGTTAGTTGCGCTCCACTGGTAGACGGAGATGTTGCGCCATGCCTTGTACTGCCCGCCGATGACAGATCCATTCGGGTCCAGCCCGATGTTGAGCCCCATGTTATGGAGAATCAGCTCCATCGCGAGCGCCGTGGTAGTCGGCTGGTTAGCGGGGCTCAGCGCGGAGTCTGGGCGTGGGATCGCGTAGTACAGGCTCGTCTTACCGAGGAAGTTCATCCCGAATGTACAAGACGAGTTGACGAAAGATACCCCGATGCCCCAGCACGCCAGCGTCTCGCGATTTCCGGTGTGCGGATTTCCACCTGTCAGCACGCAGCGGTCGAAGGTAGCCCCGGCAGAGACGGTGCCGACGTTGAATGCAAGGCGTTCAAAAGTGCTCACGCCAGCAAATCCAGGCCACGTGCGCCCACCAGCGACGTCACCAATGATATTGCAGACGTTGCCTGCATTCGGGACTCCCTGAATGAGCGCACCTGGAACAACGATCTCGGTTGATACAGCACCGATGAGCGGGTCGAGGACAGCCTTCAGGTCGTCGAAGTCGATGTCCAGCGTGTTGGAGGTGTTCGAGCTGATCGGCGCCTCGTAAACGACGAGGTTGGTGCCGTTGCGAAACCGGGCGAACTTTTGCGAGCCCGAGTCTCTGGCCGGCTTGAACTCGTTCGCCGTCCACCCAGGGTCCGGGGTGAACGTGACGCGCGTCTTCTTTGTCAGGGCGGGGATGGAGGTGGACGAGATCACGGCCCCGGCTGGTGACCCCGTGGTGAGCGTCGCCAAGACCATGTGCGGGCCGCGGTAGCAGATGGAGGGGCTGGGGTCGAATATCCCAGCCCCCATGTTCTTGACTAGGACGGCCTGGCATATATGAACCTGCTGTTTTGCGGTCTGGCTATACACCGGCGAGCTGGAGAAGTTGCCTTCTGAGTCGGCGATCCACAAGTTGATCTGACCGCCGCCGAAAAACATAGACGGGTAGGTCGCGTAGAAGTGGTCGATCGTGGCAAATGGAGCCAGTTGCGTTCCGGGGTTGGTATCACTTCCAGTCGCAGCCGAGATAAAGACGTCGATCGGTGGGATGCCAACCGCAGGCGTTCCCTGAAGCACGCCGATAGAGGCTACGTCGAATAGCTGCCCATTTTCAACATCTGCGATATCCAGTAATCCAGCTACCGCGAGCGCACCACCGATCTTGGAAATAACCGTCGCAGACTGATCTGCGATGATGATCGCTTGCCCAGCATGTAGCAACATTCCATACGGAGAGGGGAGCGTGATGGGCAGTCCTGTAATGTTACGTACACGGCAACGAGCCATAGTAGCCTAACCTTTCCCGCCGTCACGGATAGCCGGAACGCCCTCGATCGGCGTCGGACGCCTGATGTCCAGCTCCGTCTCGACACGAGCAAGCCGAACATCACCCTCGTGCTGCTTGTTGAGGAGGATGTCGAGCTTCTCCATCACGACGTCGAGCTTCTTGTTGATCTCGGCGTGGAACTTTTCGTCCGACTTTTCGTGAGTTGCCATGGTGTCGTGCACCTCCTTCTTGGCGATCTCGTCCTTGACGGTGCGCTCCGTTTTCAGTTCGGCAAGAGCTTTCGCGGTGCTCTCACCACCAAAGATCATCTTCCCGATCCCGATAAAGGCCGCCGCGGCGGCGGCGCCAGCCACGAACAGCTCGGCCATCTCGCCTGCGGTGATCGACATGCCGGCTCCTTCAGGGTACGGGGGTGACGGTCGGGGCGATAAAGAACGCGCTGACGGGAACGACCTGGTTGCGGTCCGCTCCCTGAAGGTACCAGACATCGTAGAGGTAGCGCCCTACCGCCAGATCGCGCGTCATGGCAGGCGTGATCGCGCAGAGGTAAGTACCGTCCGGCTGTAGTACTCCGGCAACCTGAATAGCTGGGGCATTCGGCCAAGGTACGCGCTGCACGGAGAGGACAAGCGTTGCGCCAGCCTGATCAGGTGCGGCGCCAGATGGCAGGAGTACCTGCACAAAGATGGACAAGCTCGCGCCGCGCGTTGCATGTACAACTTTGCGCATGTCTGCTGGGATAGTCGAAGACCTCCTCGACCCGTCTTCAACTATCCCGGTAAGATGCAGAACCTGCACTGGCTAGGCTACCTCTGGTTCCGGCGTCTCTGCTTCGTGCGAGGCTTCTGGCGCTGGCATGATGATCGTGATCTCCGGCTCGGACGCCTTCACGTATGGCGCGAAGTGCTCGATGACCATGCAGCAATCGTCGCATGAGACGTCCCAGAAGCCCGGCCTGACCTCCACGACCGCTCGGTGATGCTCTGGCAGGATCTGAATGTGCCGCTCGTACAGAGGGATCAGCGCCGCGATAGCCGGTGGCAGGTCTGTCGACTCGCGCTTGAACTTCTCCACATCGAACGTGTTGTACTCTCGCAGTTCCATCTGATCTCCTAGTTTCCCAGCCCGAAGCCACGCTGGTGGGTGGCGACGATGCCAGATCCGCCGAGAGGTGCCGTGGCCGTTCCGCTCTGGCGGTGGGTGTAGAAGCCGTTGTAGCCAGCCACTTCCTCGAAGTTCCCTACCCCCACGCCGGCAGCGATCCCGTTCGGGGTCGCGGCGAGTTCCGGCGTGACGAACGCCCATCCAGAGATGGAAGGCGTGATGCTGATCTCGTTCGGGAAGGTAGCTGGCGAGTCGAAGAATATCATCCCATTGTCGTTCGTCTGGAACCCTGTTTGGGCGGTGTTCCCAGACCCCTGGATCGCGATCACGCTGGTCGTATACGTGTGGACGTTGTCGGTCTGCCAGATCGAATTAGCGAACGCGACGATCACGCTAGAATTGGCGTTGTAGATGCTGAAATTTCTCATCGCCTTATAGGCGAACGGAGAGCCCTTGCCAGCGGTAGACGCACTTCCACCGAGAAATACCGCCCCGTAGGAGATGATCTCCACACAACTGGTCGTGGTCTGCACTTCCGGGCTGGTGGTGGAGTCTGGTCTTGCGATGGCTACACCTTGACCAGTTGCACCAGCAAGAAACGCCTGACGAGCACCGAAGATACAGTTGACGAAGCCCCAGTTGAAGCCGACGAAGCGCCCGCTTGCGTTGAACGTGCAGCGGTCCACTGCGCACCCCGAGTCCATGACCTGCGTGGAGGAATTGAAGGCGAGACGCTCCAGGGCGCATCCCTCCTCTGCCAAGATCGAACTGTGCAGAGAACAGTCGAGGCCTTTGAGGGTGATCTGACCTCCAACAGGAGCAGCGATAATCGCGCCAGGCACAACGATCTCGATCGTCATGTTGGCAAGATCTGCCGTGAGTCCAGCGTTGATGGACGTGTTGTCCATGTCGAATGAATTCGCCGTATTCGTCGTGATTGGCATCTCCCAGATCACGAGCTTTCCAGATACGGTGTTGACGAACCGAGCGAACTTCCTCTGAAGGTCGTTCACCGTCCATCCAGGACTCGTGCCCAGGGTGACCCTGGTCTTCGCCGAGACGGCAGGCGTCGAGAGCGTTTTGACGTTGGCAGCATCGATAAAGTTGTTCCCACCAGCGACAGTGGCACGCACCATCTGCGGGCCGCGATGCATGTACGCCGTGCGCTGGCTTTCGTTCGACCATACCCAGAGCGCCGAGGCGGTGTACGTCGCTTGTCCACCAAGGCCGTCGTAGTTCAGGTCGTCGTCCCATCTGCCCAACGAGTCGGCATAATGGACCTTCGTCCGACCGCTGCCGAAGCTGAATACCGGAAACACCGCGAGCACGTCATCCGGTGAGGACATCGGGGAAAGCTTGGTGCCGCTGCCAAGAGCCGAACCGAGAGGGCTCAGATAGATGTCGATCGACTTTCCAACAGAGGCTGATGAGAATCCAGCCGTACCACCAGACGGAAGGTCGAAGACCTGCCCGTCTTCCACGTCGAGGATATCGAGCAGCCCGGAGACGACCGCGTTACCACCTAGCTTTGCGACGACGATATCACGCGAATCAGCCACAACTACAGCTTGACCAGCGTGAAGGAGCCTGCCGTACGGCGCGGGGAGCGTGATGGGCAGTCCGGTAAGGTTTCTGACGCGGCAACGGGCCATAAGATCTCCTCCTAAGGAGAGGGTGTGCCCTCTTCGATCGCGCAGATGAAAGATTCGAGCTGACTCGTGATCATCGGGTGCATGATGAGCATCGGGCCAACCCTCTTCTCCAGCTCCTTCGGGCGTTCCTGATTCAGGATCTGCTTGACCAGAAGCCGGTCCGGCTCGTCGAGGAGTAGGACGCCATCCTTGATGGCCTTCAGCGCGGCCCGGACACGCGTGATGAACTGCCCCGCCGCGCGCGGTGAGCGCCCCTCACTGACGAGCGGATCCGAGAAGATGTAGCGCACGAAGAAGTGCGAGATGTCCCAGGGCTCCTCGGGAGTCTCCTTCTTCTCGTCGGAGAGGATAGGCCCACCCGTCTCCAGGTTGAGCAAGGTGATCGGATCTGGAACTTTGATGTAGATCTGCATTGGCTTCCTGTGTCTCTTGAATATTCTGCTTGCGCCCACTACGGCTGAAGGTCAGCGCGCAACCTCAGCGCTGTACGCACCTTGGTGTGCAGACTCACGAGCGTGACTGCTTCCTGGCTGGTGATGTCACCGTCGGCGACCAGCGTGGCTAGCTCCGCATCGAGGCCGGGCACACCGTTACAGTTGCCACCCGGCGCCATGGAGGTGCAGTCGCCGCCGTCGTTGTCTCGGTAGAAGCTGAGCATCCCAGACTGAACATCTGGTTGTACAAGTGGGGGCTGAGAAATGGGCACAATGCGCTCCTTAAGCAGTCGATCCGTCGACGATAAGCCCTGTATTTGCCATCTTGGTGAGAAAGTCAGCCAAGGCAGCGCCAGTTGCACGGCTCCCGAGCACGGTCTGTTGCGCCACCGTGGCATGACCGTAGAAGCCGATCTTACCGGCAGCACGGCTCACACTCACATCGGTAGCTGAAGCTGGCCCGATGGAGAGGGTGGTCGTACCATCGATGGTGAGAGCACCCACGCCGTGAAGCGCGTCGCCCGTACCAGCGTTGGTGATGCTGATGACGTGGCCCGAGGACGTTGCTCCGCTGCGTGTGAGCGTGAGCATGTTGTTGCCGTTCGGGCTCGCGTTGTCCTGGATGTTGATGCCGGTCGCCGCGGTGCTGTTCTGCTGAATGTCGATGGCTCGCCCACCGCCTGGCGTGATGGCGATGGAAGTCGTACCAACCGTGTTGTTGATGTTGAGGGCTGGCGCACCGCCGGTGTTTGAGTGCGTGATGCCCAGCGCGTACCCGACCGCAGATGTTGTATTGGTGGCGATGCTCGTCGTGCCAAGCTTGTCAACCTTAAGTCGCGAGACATACCCGGCGTCGAAGTAGTCGGTCGGAGAGGTTCCGACGTCGAGAACGATGACCGTGCCACCCGCGAGCGTGGCGGTCTTGGCTACAATCGCGGCGACAACACCCTTGCCAGTAGACGTCCCATTGATCTCGGGGTTCACGTGCAGTCCAACGAAGTTCGGAGCACCACCCGTCGGGGCCCAACTGAGCGGAACGCCAACCCCGTCAGCGCCAATCACGAACGCTGATTGGTTGATACTCGTCGATGGAGCCATCACGTTCGCGTTGGTGAAGACGTGACCAGAACCAGTTGTCGCGCCAAGGTTACTCAGGAAGTTGAGTTGGCTGATCCCGGCGATTATGAAGCTATTCAGATAGATGTTGTTCGTCGAGATGTTGCCTGGCACGCCGTCGAAAGAGATGTTCCCGACCGACATGAGCCCTGACCCAAACAGGGCTAGACGAGTAGCGTAAGCGCCACCATTTAGAGAGAAAGCGTACGTCAGCGTGCCGTCTGGCGAGGTTCCTTGTGTGGGTTGTACATACATAGCCCACGCGACGCTCTTAGACCCACCAACGGTGCCAAACCCTTGACCTGTCATGACGACAGCCGGGCTGTTCTGCTGGGTGCCAGAAATAGCAGCAGTTGGGTTGAGGAGTGTCAGTCCGGCAACGATAGTTGCCGCGAGCGCGGGCATCGACAGCGTTGGGTTGTTGCTCCAGGCTGGCAGTCCACCAGACACGGACAGCACACCGGTGCCGATCGGCAGGTTCGCTGCGACAGACGGTGCTGATCCATAGAGCATCCCACCGGTCGTCAGGATCGAGGCATCCGACGCGCCGGGTGGTCCGGGGGGGCCAGGCGTTCCGGAGACGAAGTTCACTGGACTCTCCGCTTGGCGATCACGCGGACGCTGATCGGGTTCGTGCCCGACATCTTCTTGAGCCAGACTCTCTTGATGTCGTCGACGAAGCCGAGTCCCTTGTTCGGCCCGGCGGCGTTGAGCTGTCCGATGTCGCGCACGCCGTCGTCGCTGAAGTTCACGACCGCATCACCGGCGGCGTTCTCGACGATCAGCGTGTAGTCGAGGACCGCGCTCGCGCCGAGCTTGTCGGAGAGGTCCGACTGCGGGTTCGCCGTGTAGGCCAGCACGGCGCTGACGTCGATCAGTTGCATCGTCGCGAACATGGTCGACTCCTTACGCCGAGATCGGCGAGATGGAAAGCAGGACGGCCCACTTGTTCGTCTCGCCCGCTGCCCCGTTGGTGCAGAGGATGTCGAGCGCCGTGGTGAGCGTGGTCGCGTCGAAGGTCGGGACGGTTGCGACGTTGAACCCGGCGTCAGCCTTGGAGTGGACGACAGTGGTCGTGCCCTCCTGCTGGAGCACCCCGGCCGCGTTCACCGAGAAGGAGCCCATCAGCTCGAACCCACCTCCCTGGCCGAGGGTCGCGCCGGCCGTGCCGAGGAGCGCGACGCGGGCGCGCACCATGAACGCCTTCACGCCGGGACCTGGGACGTACTTGTTCGCGCCGAGCCCGCTCCCGAAGGTGGCCGCGGTGACGGTGACCTGCCCCGTCTTGCTCTGATCGGGTAGCGCGGCGATGTCGGCCGGGCTGGTCGGGTCGGTGTCCTCGACGAGCAGGAGCCCCGCGACCGCGGCAGCGCCACCATCGAAGGCAGCGTAGACGTCCGCAGCACTGGCGCCGATGATCAGCGACCGCTCGGAGCCGAGGATGCGCGAGAACGGAGGGGGGACCGTGACCGGCCCTGGAGATACGTTCGTGAGCTTGCTGCGGGCCATGTCGACTACTCCTGGTGAGGTGTAGCCACAAGGCTAGCACGCGAGGGTTCCCGCGTGCGCGAGATCTACTTCGCCGAGCCCCAGAACCAGTGTCCGGCGAGCACGCCCATCCCGAAGGAGAGGATCAGCCGGAACGGAGGCCAGATCTTGCCCCACGCGCGGATCCGCTCGCTGTAGGTGTTTCCCACCTTCTTGTCGAGCGCGAGCCAGACGTCGATCCCGATCACCAACAGGAAGAGAATCGCCATCACCACCACGGTGCCTGCGTTGCTCAAGCTCTGGGCGAGCGCGTGCTTCGCCTGGAGCTGCGACGCGCCGATGACGACGAGCGCGACGGCGGCCGCCGCGAGCAACCCGACGAGGATCACGACGCCAGCGACCATTACCTCCTCCTCAGATCTTCGTCGCGATGGCCCACACCGAGACGGTGCCGGGACCTGCGGACTTCTTGGTGACCGAGAAGTGAACTTTCCAGCTCGGGTGGATCTTGACTGGCGTGTCCAGCGAGGCGAAGATGACGTAGGACTGCTGCTGGGCACCAGCAGACGGGTGGATTCCGCCTACGCGCACGCCGGCGATCTCCATGGTCGTGTCGAGTAGGTGGTACTTCCCGCTCCCAAGGGCTGACGAGATGTTCCCGGTCACCTGGTCCACAGCCCACTCGCCGATCTTGCCCTCCTCGACAGGGACCGGGACCGCGGTAGAGAGATCGACGTCGTGGTCACCGTCTCCGGCAGCGGGGAGGATGGTGCTGAATCCCTTGCCTGTGTTGATGAGCTTGCACGAGCCAGATCCGGCGTTCGGCGTGACGACCGTTGCCGGGAGCAGCAGGGACAGCTCCGCGAGGTCACCGCCCTCCCACTGGGACGTTGGCGCGAAGGCGAGCACGCCACCGAACAGGACGGTGGGGACGAGGTGCGTGATCTCCAGGACCTTGCGCCCGCGCGACTCGTTCTCCAGCCACTCCAGCTTGGTCGGAACGGCACCTGGCCACGCGAGCATCGACGTGGCCGAATCGGCCGATCCGAACGCCCAGATGTCGGGGCTCGGCGCGTCGATCGTGGCTTTCAGGTCTGGCGGCGCTGGCGGCAGGACGCTGTCAAACAGGAAGCCGAGTTGCTGCATGGCAGCGTCGAGCTTGTCCTTGTCCGGCTTGGGTACCGCAACGTCAACATACGAGTCACTGTCGATGGAGACAAGGTGCGCGCTGGGGACGGCGGCGGTGACGATGCTCCCGAGATCCCCGACGTACTTGTAGCGGTACGTGACCGCCGGAAAAGTAGCTCCCATGCCTGTACTCCTTACGCGGTGACTTCAGCAATGACGAGGGTGGCGTGCTCAAAGTCAGGAACAGTAACTGGACGAACCTGAGCAGTCCCGCCGGAGGTCGCACGCCACTGAACGGTAACAGTTCGCACACCGACAGCGAGGCCAGAAATCTCTTGAACTATGCCACCAGATTCGGTGGCGCCGGCCGGGGAGATCGTAGATGCAGCCGTGCCGCGCTTCGTCACGCCATCGATCTGGATCCGAAATGCCAAACCGTTGTTGTTTGTGCTGTTAGATCCTCCAAACGAGAACCAGATCATCACCTTGGAACCGGCGGCAATCGTGATCACCTGCGACAGAAACGCTACAAAAACGGCGCTAGCCGTTGTCGTGTCGACCGTGATCTCTGTCGTTAGCGTCTGCCTAAGCTTCGAGGACACCGTGTCGACGTAGTTCTTGGTTGCGGCATCTTGGGCTACGATGGGGTCGAGGACGTTCTGGATCTGGCGGTTGCCGCCGACGCTAGCCAGCTCGCCTGTTGCCTTCACCTGCCAGCGGTCCACGGAGTTCGTCCCGATGTTGACCGGATCGGCAGTCGCTGTCTCCAGTCCGAGGAGCCCGCCACCGCTCTTGGTGACGTTCTGGCGCGTTGCTCCCTGGATGAACGTGGCGTCTCCGACGACAACGGCCAGGCCGGCATCGAACGTGGCGGCACCGGCAACGTCGAGGGTCAGTCCTACTTCCAGGTTTCCAGCGAGGAAGGTGTCCCCACCGATGTTGGTATCGGCAGTCGGGAACGACCCGCTGAACTTGAGCGGCCCCATCTGCGAGCGCGTTGGAAGCGTGGATCCATCGAAGTCGACCGCGTAGGTAGTTGGCGTGATGACGCGGGTCACCGTGCCAACTCGGCGTGAGGTGGTACCGACCACGCCAGGCTTGATCGTCCCGTCGTCCTGTAGGAACACGGGGTCGCCGAGCACGCTTCCAGCCAAGGCCGTGATCGGGAACGCGATGCGCCCAAATCGGCGGACGCGCATGAGGATGCCAGCGCCGGCCGGAGCGCCGTCTACACCACCTTCCGCGGCATAGAGCGGACCTTCAAGGAACTGCTGCGCCAGTGTCGCGAGAGCGATGGCGAAAGTTGGGACGAACGTCTCCTCGCCAGGGAGCCCGAGCTTGATGCTCGTGATTCCGATCGGGCGGACGCAGTAGACGACGCCCGCTGCCAGTGCGGTTCCGCCGCCGTTCACGCCAACGAGGACTCCAGGATCTGCCTGGACGCTGTCGATCGTGCGCAGGAAGGCGTCAACCGCTGGGGCCCACCCTGTCGTTCCATCTTCTAGCGTCTCCCCAGCAGCTGGAATACGGAGAGCGGGCTTCTTGACCTGGCGGATCCCGACGATCTTGGTGTCTGTGACCTCGGAGACAAGAGCCTGGTTCACCACCAGCTTGAGGAGGTAGGTGCCCTCCTTCTTCGGGGTGAAGGTCGGGTTCTGGATGTTCGTAGCGGAGAGCGCGTCGGCGGCGCCGAGCGGCTGATCGACGATACTCCAGAGGTAGGTGATCTCACCTCCAGCATTCTGGTTATCCAGTAGCACGAGGACATTGATCGGAAGGTCATCGTTGGAGCCGACGACGCCGTTGATCTTGATGACTGCTGCCGGCATCGGCTACCTCTCGCCCACGATCTGGACGTGGTACGGGATCGGGTTCGGGTCGCCGAGCGACCCGTCCATGCTGCGCACGGACCCACCGTTCAGGAGGGCGTTCGAGAACACGCGGAAGGCCAGCCGCGGTTGGCCCACGGCGACCTTGAGGCCAGCAGGGCTCGCGTTGGCTCCCTCAATTTCTGCCTTCTCCGCGGCTGTGATTCCCTGTACAAGAACACCGAGCGGAGAGACGTTGAAAGACGATACGTACACGGTGTTTGGCGTGTTGACGTGCTCGCTGTTCACGGTGATCGCGTTGTTCGCTCCCGCCACGGCGGCGCCTATGATGTAGACGTTGGCCTGAGCTGAGGTCGCGTTCGAGGCAAAGCCGGACGCCTGCCCTACCACCACCGCGACCGCCCCTGCAGGGGCGATCAGGTTGGTGATCGTGGGAACCACAGCAGCGCCCGTCGTCGGCATCGTGAAGCGCAGCCCGACACGGCTCATCCCACCAGATGCAGCCTGCGACCTGAGGTCCTGGATGACGCCGTTATCGACGTTGATAGCGCCGTTTATGACGAGGATGCGCGCGATGATCGTGTAGCCAGGCGAGACGGCCGGTGATACGGCCACGGCCGCCGCCGCACCCTGCTTGTAGCCGAGCGACTGAACCGACACAGCCGGCGATACGACGGTTCCCACGTGCCCGTCGAGCTTGAACTCCAGCGTCTTGTTCACGACGTTCGGCGCGAAGATACCTGTGCCCGTGTTCAGGACGGCGCGCGCGGTCGCGTTCGTAATGACGCGGCTCTGCTTCACTTCGATGATGTCGAAGCGCTGAAGCCCGACGCCGGGGGGAGCTGGGATGTTGAAGACAGCGTTCGCTTCCAGCGGGAGCGGCTTCAGACGCGAGCGGTCGTCGAGGCCAGGAACCGCGGCACCAGCAATGCCAGCGCCGATCGCGATCGGGACGTCGGTCGTGTCGACCACGACGCCGAGCCCGGCGGTGACGGACACTTGGAGGGCAGCCGCGACCGGACGGACCTTGAAGCCGTCACCAAAGAAGACCGCGGCGTTGTTGTTCCACGCTCCGACGTCGTTTGCGATCGACGTCCTTTGGAGGAGCATCCGGTCGAGCACCTCACGAAGCGCGCCGTCCATCTGCGACTGCGCCTGATCGATGTCGTCGCAGATCGGGCGCTCAAGCGCCTGAATGATAGTGCGGTCCCACGGTGCGTCTGCCACGTTGTGCTCCTACTGCCCTTGTACCACGACCTCGACCGTCACGCCGCCGGCCTTGATCGCGTTCAGGATGTCGATGACCTTCAGGTAGAAGGCCGATTTCTGGTAGTCGTCGCCGTTCCACGCGCCCTGCACCATCGCCGCGACGGGGCTGTCCGGCATATTCCAGACGGTGTACGCGCGCGAGCCCTGCGTATCCGTGTGGGCGGCGAGATCGTTCGCCGGGTCGTTCCACGCCATCCCCTGGTTGAGCAGCGCCGGGAGGTTTGGCAGGACCACGATGAACGCGCCGGCCATGTCGATCTGCGAGAGCCAGCGCCCGCGGAACGGGTATGCGGCGCGCGGGTCGCTCCAGCAGAAGTTGTTGGAATCGAAGCCCGAGGTGATCGGGATCGCAGAGGGGTCGAAGTTGTCGCTGAACCAGCACGTCTGGTACGCGGGCGCCCATGTTTCGATGAGGTCGAACGCGATCCCGAGCGGGCTGAGCAGGTCGACGAGGACCCTCTCGATCGCGTCCGGCGTGATGACCTGCGGGAGCGAGCGGACGCGTGCCCGGTAGTGGCTGTCCGTCTCGCTTGGCACGCGATCGATCCCGCGGTCGGACCCGAGCTGGTCAAGCGCTGCTGGTAAGCCTCCGGAGAAGGTTGCGAACTGCCGCACCATCACGGTCGGGTCGGCGTACGGGTCGCCAAGGCGCGCCGGGGCGAGGCTGGACTGGATCGGGAACTTGACGGTGTCAATCTCGCCTGGCAGGACGCCCTGCGAGATGATCACCTGCCCGGTCACGTCCCACTGGTAGCTCGCGACGAGCGCCTGGACGTTCGCGGAGATGGTGAGCCCAGCCATCGTGACGTCCGCAACCACGGCGAAATCTCGGCCGCTCTTGGACGTGGTGACGATCGTACCGGCCTTGATGACCAGGCTCCCGGCGGTCGTCACGGATCGGTAGAACTCGACGACGCCGGTCGAGTACCGCGGGCCGGTGGCCGCGAGGAGGAGCGCCGTGCATTCGGCACGTCCGACCGCGAGGGACGCCCGCGCGAATACCTTCGCGAGCGCCTTGAAGACCTCGTAACCCGGCCCCTCGCCGTTCTTCATCGGCCCGAGGTAGCTCTCGGGCAGGATGCGGTCGAACAGGTCCAGGAAGTCCTGCTGCGCCAGCGCGAGAGGCGAGCAGTCGGACGGCGAGTCGCCGATGGGGAAGTCGGTGGTCACGCGCCTACGTCGCCCCCAGGATGAACGCGACATCCGGGTTCGCGGAGAGTCCGATCTGGGTACCGCTGGAGACGGACGCAGACACGAGCGCGAGCATCGTGCGGATCACCTGGAGCGGTGTCGGGTCAACGGTGCCGGGTGGGCTCTGGATCTCGTCGCCCTTGATGTCGAGGCCAGGCACCGTACTGATCGCGGTGAGCAGGTCGGCCGGGTCGAGCGTCGCACCCGGCGCGAGGTTGTTCACGAAGGCGACGATCGTGGAGCGCGTCGTGTTCGCGACGAGGTCCACGTTCACGCCGGCTTGGAAGTGCAGGTTGAGCAGAACCGGCTGGAGGATGATCTGCGCCACGAGCACCTGGACGTAGATGCCCGCTGCCCGGACGTTCGAGAGCGAGTTGAAGACGGTGAGCGCGAGCTGCTGGCTCTGCGTCTGGTACGAGATGGGGTTCGCTCCGAGGTTGGCGAGCGCGTCCGTGAAGCCGTCCGCGATGATGAGCTGGACGACGCGCGCGGGGCGTCCAGACACGTCGATGATCTCCAGCGCGGTCGCGCGCCGCACCCCGGCTACCGCGAGCGCCCCAGCCTCGATCGCCTTGAGCGTTCCCTTCTCTGCCGTCGTGAAGAAGCGCCGCGCGCGGTCGCGCAGGTCCGCGTCCTTCTCGCCGTCCGCCGCGCCGGCCGTAGCGAGGCTGTTCTTCAGCGTGATCCCAGCGGGAGAGCCGGAGATGGTTCCCACGATGCTCGTGATGGCGAGGGCGGCCGCCTGCTGCTTCAGCCCGGCGAGGACGCTCCGCACGGGGGCGACGATCGGGCCCAGCGACGCGAGCGGGAAAACGGTGGCCTGGGTCGTGACGTACTGGCGCCCGTCGGAGGTGGACAGGACCAAGCTGACAGGGATGGTGAATGCTGCCGGGTTGGCCGCCGCGAGCCTGAACTCGACCGAGCCGAACGCCGGCGCGGGCGGCTTCCGGACGAGCTGGTAGCGGTCGAACACCCAGCGGTCGAGCTTGGTTCCCTCCGCGCTGTCGAGGAACTGCCCGGCCTCGACGTCGGCGAGCTGGTTGATGACCTCGTCCGCCGCTGCGGAGATGGCGGCCACGATGACGTTCGCGTCGGCGCCGTCGCGGTCCACGGCGTCGAGCGCGAGCGCGGAGTTCTGGGACAGGATCTCGTCGCGGGAGATCCGTACGAAGTCTTGCCTGGTCGGGAAGCCCATCTAGAATTGCACCCCATTCTGGCCCTGCTTGACCGAGACTTCCACGGATTCGCCCCTCACGGTGCGAACGAGGAGCTGGACGGACAGCAGGCCGTCCGACGACATCGTGACCTGCGCACCGACCTCGGCTACCTCTGGTTCGAGCTGGACCTGCCGTATGATCTCCTGCTTCAGGCGAGTCATGCTCCCGCCCGGCGGGGCCTCCTTCACTTTGATGCCGAGCCCGTAATCCGGCAGGTGGAAGAACTCGCCAGGAGCGGTGACGAGCCGGCGGATGATCAGCTTCCGTAGCAGCTCTGTGCCGCCTTCCGTCTCATAGTCGCCGTCGCGCCCGATCCTGAGCGTGCCACCAACCGAGTTGCTGGTCGGGGTGGGGACGTTGTGGAGGTCGCGCTGCGAGGTCGTGCGCTTGGCGTTCCTGGCGTTCGTCTCGACGTCCGCGCGGATAACGCCGTCGAAGTCCGCGCTGTTGGGTAGCGTGATGATCGCGCCGCTTGCGGAGAGCAGGGTTGTGCTCCCAACGCGGTGACGAACGCGCTGATCAGCAAGCTGGGTGAGCGTGAACAGCTCCACCTGCATCGACCCCACGAGGCGGGCTGCCATGACCGGCAGGGTGGCACCGTTGTCGAGGCGAACGAGCGTCCACGTCATGGGGTTCGGCGACGCGCCGATCTGGAAGCCGGATGCAGCCAGAGGCGGCGCAGTGAGCGACACGAGCACGGTGTTCGTGCTGGTCGCGACCGCCGAGGCGATGTGGATGCCGACGGGCGGGCCGCCGAATGGGCTCGTGCCCCAACTGAAGATGCCCCAGGTCATTTGGCTTCCACCTTAGACGCCCCGCTCGTGATCGTGCCCGAGATATCGAGAAGTGCAGATGCTGGGTTCAGGATGGTGTAGCGCAGGTCAAGCTGCGCCTGAAGCCCAAGCGAGAGCAAATTCGGCCCAGCTCCAGGGATCTTGATCGAGTCGCCGACGCGGGACACGGGCGAGGTTCCAGCTTCACCACCGAGGAGAACCTTCCCGGTCCCGCGCGGATCGAGCACGATATTCCCCGTACCCTGGACAGCCACGCGCACGGTGGCGCCGTCCTTGGCGAGCAGGAGTAGGTCAGCAGGCTTGCCGGAGATCTCGGCCGGCGGCTTGTCGGCGCCCGACCACGGGCGGGGCATCGCGATGAGCCCCTCGTCCGGGTTCCCGTGCGGAGCCATTACGATGATCTCGTCGTCGACCTCGATCGGGAAGTAGAGCCCGAACCCGCTGCCCGAGTAGATGGGCGCGTAGCGGGCTGTCTCCGGGAGCTGATCTGGGAGCAGGAGCACGTCGAGGAAGACACCGTGGTCCGCGTCGATGGTGACCTTCTTGACGATGGCCGGCCAAACCCACGTGCGGGGGTCAATGCCTGGGCGCGACACGGCCTGACTCAGGCGGCCTGTGTCGATCGTGTTCGAGACTCGCGTCTTGCTCAGCATCTACCTGAGCCCCCGCCCGATGCCCACGTTTGCGTTGAATACCGTATCCTGAAGCGCCTCTTTTTTCAGGCGGATGCCTTCTTCAACAGAGTCGCCTACACCGAACTCGTGCCCCTCCTCCGCACTACCAGGGCGCGAGATGCCCTTCTTGTACGCGGCTACTCCAAACTGCTGAGCAAGTTGTTGCAGGAAATTTATATCACCCTGGATTTGCACAGGCGTGACCTTCGCGTTGGCCGTGTATTTTGGTTCCGGTGCTGTCGAAGCTTTGTGGCGTGGAACGACGTAGTTCTGGAAGTCGAACGCGATGTCCACGCCACCGCCACCGCCCTGTCCGACCGACGCCGCCCAGTTGTACTTCACGTTGGAGACACGGAAGAACCGCATGCTGTCGACGATCGCGGAGCGCGCGGTCGCGACAAGCACGCGAGCGAGATTCGTGTCCGGCTTCTGGCCTGACCTTCCGCCCTGGAGCGTGCCGGCTACCTTCTGCACGAGCGCCTCAAAGGGCATCTGCGTGTTCTCGATGAGCTGGGCGGCAGCGAGAGGTGGCCGGGACGCTAGGGCACGCTTGTCGACGAGGAACTCCACGCCGTCGGACGGGCGAAGCCGCAGCATGTCCGGGTCGAGCGAGTCGCCGCCGAACGAGGTGAGCGCGCGCGTGGAGCAGTTGCCGCCCATCTCACCGCGCCCGATCTCCTCGTAGATGTCCTGAGCGATGGCCGTGAGGCGCGCCATCGAGCGGATCCCAGGAACGTTGATGCGCGTGCGGTTCGCGCCGCCCGTATTGCTGCTCGACTTCGGTGCCGCCCCGGTCGGGTCCGCCACAGCGTTGGACGTCTCGTCCGTGTCGCCCTTGAGGATTGCCGCGAGCGAGCCCTTCGGGGGCCACTGCGCGAGCAGGAGCTTCCCCTCACCGCGGACCGAGTCGTCGAGCGAGACGACCTCGACGATCGGGCATGCCTGCGCAAACTTCCGCTCGTACGAGAGCTTGGAGATGTTGCGCCCGTAGACCAGGCGGCGGATGCGGATCTTCTCGACGATGGCAGCCCCATCGCTCCCGACGGAGGTGACCGTGCGCGCCTCGCCGTCCGCGAACGGAGTGCGCGTCTTCGGGTTTTCCAGCATGTCGTACAGCCGGCGCGCCGGCCGGATCCACAGGTACTGCCCGCGGAAGTACGGGACCGCGCCGACGAGCCCGGTGTACCTGGTGATGATGTCCCAGTACGAGAGCTTGTCCTGCCCGGCGCCCGCGCCAGACGACTGCCCTGTGCCGGCGCCATCCGCCTTGAGACGGACACGCGTGAGCCCGTCCTTGTCGACCGGGGACGGGATGACGCCGCCCCACTCCTCCTGGTTGCAGATGACGAACAGGCTGAGGTCTACCTCGGACGGCAGCGTGTGCAGGATCGCCTTCACGACCTCGTCGATCGGCTTGTCGAGCTGGAGGTCCGCCATCTTCTGCATCGGGACCTTAGCATCGAGCAGGAGCCCGCGCAGGTCACGGCCGTCCATCGAGATCGTGCTGCCGCTCTCGTCATGCTCCACCGACCAGTTGTCGACGGTACCGTACATGATCATCGTGTCGTCGTTGGCGGTGCCCTCCGCGTTGCGGGTAGACATGATGCTCTCGATCTGCCCGCCAGGAGACTTCTGCCCGCCGAGCATCCCACGCCCGAAGGCGCTGGGCCCGACCGTCCCAAGGTGGATTTCAACCGAGCACGCACGAACGAGCCGCGGGTCAATCGGCAGGTCCAGGTACTTGAAGCTCAGGCTGAACTTGCCGGCCTGGCGCAGTCCTGGAAGCTCGATGGTCGCCTTCTGCGGCACGCGGTTCGTGATGGGGCTCATCCCGTCGGCCGGGTAGACCAGCGGGCGCAGGACGGGTGCCGGCTTGTCTCCCAGTTCGGTTATTGCTGCTTCGATGACGTGCCCTGCCAAGACGGCCTGGCTCGCCAGGCGCGCGGTCGCGCTGGCGAGGGATGACGTGTCGATGTCTAGCCCACTGACGAGGTCGGCCTTCGACTCGGCCACCTGGAGCGTCTCGTCGAACCTGAAGAGGAAGTGGACGACGCAGCTCGGGTAGAAGACAGTCCCTAAATCCTTAGGATTCATTGGACTTCACCGCGCACGCCCCCGCTTGCCGTCGTCCGCGCGCGGAACGAGGATCACCTGTCCAGCCTGGACCTTGGACGTGGTCACGCCGTTGAAGCGCGCGAGGCGCTGCCACTCGTCTGGCGACTGGTAGAACGCCTGCGACACGCCGCGGAGGTCCTCGCCGAGGCGGCCGGTGTGCGTTCCGAGCAGGTCGCCGTCGAGCCGCTTGGAGAGCCTGATCTGGTCGTTCGTGGCCTGGTGCTTGTGGCCGCGCACGGCGCGGCGCAGGTCGCGGACCTTCTTCTGCACGCTCACCTGCGCGGCGAACGGAGCCGTTTGGCTGCGTACCGTGTTGCTGATCGACGCGGTCTGGCTTGGGGCCTTGGCCGTGAACCACTGCTTGAAGGTCGAGGCCATCGTCTGGAGCTGGAAGTCAACGCCGAAAATGAGAAGGGACGCGTGGATGCTGTCCTGGAGGTTGAACTCCAGGTCGGTCATCTCCTGCCGGATGAACCCGCACATCCCGGCGGCGGCGGCGAGGGCTCCCAGCGGGTTGGTTACCTGCCCGACGAGCCCGTTGACGGTGTCCTCCATGTTGGACACGCTCGTGCGGGCGTTCGCGAGCTTGGTCGTGACCTCGTCTGTGAACGTCTTGGACTCGGTGATCGCCAGGACGTCCGCGACGCCACCGATCGCACCCAGAGCCGCGTCGCTGAGCAGCCTGTGCCGCGCGACTAGCTCCGACAGGTCCATCTCCTCCGCGACGAAGGTGATGGCGGCCTCGTCGCCGAGGGACGCCCACGTGAAGGTCATCTCCCACTCGACGTCGCGGGCGGTGCTCCACATCTGGGAGAAGTCGGTCAGGATGCCGTGGCGGACCGTCTCCTCCCAGGTCACGCGGACGAGCTGGCCCGCGCGCCGGATCTGCTCCACGGCGCGCACGAGTTCCTTCACGTTCGAGAGGGCTTCCCCGTTGAGCGTGGCCGGCGGGGCGTTGGAGATGATCTCCGCGCCCTGCGCCGTAACCGTCGTGTTGTCGCCGATGAAGCGGTCGCTCCACCTGCCCTTGATGGTCGTTGGGGCCTCCTGCGAACCCATCACCTGGACGCTCGCGACCGGGCTGCCTGGGGTCCAAGTGAACTCTGCGCGCTGGGATCCCTTCAACGAGTAGGGCCGGAACGGGAGGGCGCGCCCCGACAGGACGATCTCGCGCGTCTCGCCCGACAGCGCCGTGATAACGAACGCGGAGACATCGAGGAGATGGAAGCCGGAGGTGATCGCCACCTAGCGCACCGACCCAAGTGGAGCGTACGCGGACTGGAGCTTCCTCTCGCCGATCTGCGAGAGGTCCGAGGCGAACGCGACGGCGATGCGGTCATGATCAAACCCTTCAGCAAACTCCTGTTTGATGTCGAACTTGTTGTTGATGAAGTTCGTGCTCGGTGCCCCGGAACCCTTGAGCGCGTCAGCTTTTGCCCGATCGCGGTTAGCGTTGGCTTCTTTCAGATTTGCGCGCTCGCGTAGCGCTTGCTGCTGCGACCTTTCCGCGTCGACGTCACCTTGCGCGTCACCGAACGCGCTCGCCAGGTCGTACCCGATCGTGGTGATGTTCGCCATGTAGTAGCCGATCGCCCGCGCGAACAGCAGAATGCCCTCGATGGCCGTGGCGATGGCGTTCACGGCAACAAGGAGGATTCCACCGATGATGTCCGCGGCCAGGTCGATGATGGGCTTCGCCGCGTCGAAGATCCGCCCGAGCGCCGCACCCACCTGCATCGCGACAGGAGCGAGTCGCGCGATGACGGATGCGAACGCGCCGAAGTGCTGCGACAACGTGTAGACCACCATCGCGACCATCGGGAGGCTTGTAAGCAGGCCGCCGAACGCGCCGGCCACCTTCGCGATGACGCTTGGGCCTTTCCCGAAAGCGTCACCTACCTCCTTCGCACCGCCACCGAGCATGCCGCCTAAGCCACCGCCAGCAGAAGTCGCCCCGAGGAGCCCACCGCCGACCTTCATGCTTCCGGGCCAGTTGGCCACGAAGACCTTCTGAACCCCGCCACCCATCATCTCGCCGATCTTGCCGGCCGCGCCGCCCTTCTTGGCTAGGAACCCAGCAGCCAAGCTCCCGAGGCCTTGTCCGGTGACCATCCGGGTGAGCTTGTTCGCGGTCATCAGCTTCACGAAGGTCGCCGCGAGCCCGACGATCTGCTCCATGTGGTCGTGGAGGAACGCGGCCATCTTGTCGATCTTGGGCTGGAGCCGGTCGAGCATCCCGCCGATCTTCGTCATGGCGGACGTGATCATCGGGACGACCGACTTGTAGAGCGTTCCGACGAGCCCGTCCCACGAGTCCTTCAGCGCAAGCTTGGAGTCCTTCATCGCCTGGAAGCTGGCGAGGGCCTGCTCCGTGATCAGGTCGCCAGACGCCAACGTGCCGTCCATGAGCGCCTTCATGCGCTCAGGGCCACGGGCCAGCATCTGCTGCATCTTGATCGCCTGCTGGCCCGACATGCCGAACGACTCCCGGAGGTCGTTGAGGTTGAGCGTGCCCTTCTGCGCGGCAGTGGACAGGTCCATCATCACGTCGACCGCGCTCTGCGCGTCGTCGGTGCCGAACTTCCGCATCGCAGCGCCCATCTTGGCGGCGCTCTTGCCCCCGGTCGCGCCCATCTTCTGGATCTTCATCGTCATGCGCTCGATGATCTGCTCGCCACCCTCCACGCCGGAAAGCTCGAATGCGTCGAGCATCGAGTGGGCATCTTCCGCGGCGAGCCCGGTGGCGGACTTCAGCCGGAGGACAGCTTCGTATGTCTGGTTGATCCCGGCAACGGAGGAGCCGATGGCGAACATGCCGGCGAAACCCCCGGCAGCGCTGAGCAGGTCGGTGACGCCCTTGAGCTTGTTCTCGAGCTTCTCGGCGGCGCCGACGATCCCAGACATAGCCTTGGAGGCTTGGTCGACGACCTTGAACTGCCATTCGACCTGCTCGATCGTCGCCATCTACCAGGCTCCTCCCGCGCGACCTGCGCGTCCACTTCCATCTCCCTTTTCCTGCTCAAGGAGTGAGCAGGTTTCCTCCACCAAGATGAACGCTTCCCGCATGGTCAAGCCCTTCACCACGTTGGCCGGCTGCCCGGCGTGCCGCCCGAGAAACGCGATCGTCCGCCAGATGTCCCGCTCAGCCTCCTGTGGTGATGGTCGCGAAGCCACGAACACCGCAAGGCTGAGGTGTGCTACACGCGCACCTGGCGGCTTTTGAGAAAAGCGTCGGTCGCTTCCTCCGGCGGCGAGTGAAGCTCGGCGTACGCCTGGACAACCAGGCTGCGCACCTTTGGCGGCATGTGGTTCCACGCGCGGTCGGCGGTCCCGTCGTTCAGCGAGACGGGCTGCTCGTTCACCTCGCAGAGGGACTGCTTGGCCAGCTCGTAGCCGAGGCGAAGCGCGCCGCTCGAATCCTTGGAACGCTTCGCGGCGAGGAGTTCCTCATCGGCGGTCAGCTCCAGGAGCGAGACGGACTTGTACTCGGGGCCGCACATGCCGGGCGGGATCTCGAACGTGTGAACTTCACGGTCGCGCTTGAGCGCTGCGAGCCTTTTTTCGACGATGTCTTGCACGAGATGCCCTCCTTGGGGTTGGGCTTACTGTGTTGCTGTGTTAACCGACGACGCTAAAGTCTTCCGACTCGAAGGACAGGTCCACCGTGGCGTACTCGGTGCGGCCTCCCAGCGTGAACGGGATCGCCCCGAACTTGACGTCGGGGATGAGGATCATGGGGTTGTCCCCGTTGGGGAAGTCGAGCTTGGCCTTGATGTTGACCTTCGTCCCCGCCTCGCGGCGGCGCGCGCGGTCGACCACGGCGCGCATGAGCGTGAAGATGTCCTCGTTCTCGATGTGGAGCGAGAGCTTCCCGCTGACGCCGCGGTAGATGTCGTCGCGCCGGTCGGTCGACTCGCCGAGGTACCCTTCCTTGAGGATCTCCAGCTCGGCGGTCATCTCGAACGAGCGGACGTCGGTGATGGTGTCGAGCTGCTGCCCCTTCACGATGAGGAGGAGCTGCGCGTTGAGGCCGAGGAGTCTGCCGGAAGCCATCGGTGGGAAGCCTTTCTTGCCGGACCAAAAAAGAGAAAGGGCCCACCCGCGCAGCTACCAGACTGCAGGAGTGAGCCCTATCCCTCCAAGGAGGTGCGGCTACAAGGAAAGGCTACGCTGGGGGACGGGTCGCGTCAAGACGAGAACTTCCCGCCGGCGTCACGCTTGTACTCGTCAGCTACCCGCTGGTGATGTTCCACGATGGCCTTCGACTGGTTAGCGGTTTTCTGGTGCCGGGCAGCGACGTCTTGAAGCAGCTTTTTGTGCTCCGGTGAGGCTTCTTCGGCCGCCATGGTCTTGTATTTATCAGCGTGCACCTGATCGGCATCTGCAACCTTTTTGTGAATCGCAGTCTGCCGCTCGAGATGCGTGTGCTGACTCACTCTGTACTGAGCAGGATCTTTCTTGGCCTCTTGCTCGTACGCCCCGGCTAACCTTTCGTGCGCCTCAGCGTTCTTTAGTTCCTTCTCCGGGTACTTGAGACGTCCAGCACTTGCCTGATGGCGAAGCTGATCCGCTACCGCTTTGTGGAAGTGTGAGATTTCTACTAGATCTCGTGATTCACGCACACCTGGTGTGTTTTTCCGAACATTATCAGCGGTGTAGAGATGCTTGTCGACACTGGGATCTTTAGCACCTTCCAACATGGTGTGAAGAGTGCCTCCAGGCGTTCCAATCACTGGCCCTTTTAGTTCACGAGCACCGCGCTCGAGCTTCTGGGACAACGTTTCAGACGAACCTGAGGAAGAGGAAGATCCTGACTTTTCGGATGTTAGCTTTGCACCAAGTCGGCGTTTATCTCGCTCGTCGGCCCCAGCCGGGAGCCGATCCCGCTCATCGAGCGGGGCAGTAGAACGATGCTGAGAGCCAGTTGATGGCTCTTCAACTTTGGGAGATTCTGCCACCTTCGTTTTGGGAACTTCTGTCGATTTCGCACCAGACGTCTCGGCACGTTTCTTACGCTCAGCGTCAGCCTCTGCTATAGCCCGACGCTTGCGTTGTGCGATACGCACCTTCCGCATAGCGTTAAGATCAGATTGAGACATAGGAAACTACGCGGCGAGCGTGGTCACGTTGACCGACTCGCCGACGCTCACCTGGAAGGTGATGAAGTCCGCGGTGGCGTACGAGCGGACCTTGACGATCACGACGTAGATGCCGGCGTCAAGCTGGTCGGCCGTGTTCCCCGAGTTGCGGTCCACGAGGTAGCCCGAGATGCGCGAGGCGGCCTGGTTGTTCGGCTGCTGAAGGTCGGTGAGGTACGCGACCGTCTCGGACACGATCGCGTCCTTCAGGTTCTCGGTGAGGAGCTGCTTCGCGAACTGGAGCACTGCGAGCGCGAGGCTGTCCTCGATCTCGTTCGCGAGGCGGCGGCGGTTGATGTTCTTCTGCCCCGCGATCAGGCTGCTCGTGATCCCGGACTGGAATCCAAGGACGCCCGCGGCCGGGTCGAACTTCGGCGCACAGACACCGAACTGCCGGAACAGCGTGTAGTCAGGGAGCCCGAGCCCGGTCACGCCGTGCTGGATCCCGAGCGCGGCGGCCATGACCTGCGGGATGGGCGGGCTGCTCTGGCCGGGGTTCTTCTCGGCGGCGAGGTTCGACAGGATGCTCGCCATCCAGCCGTCGGAGCCGGTGTCGAGGATGCCCGACAGGTGGTTCGGGTCGCTGTCACTCGTGGTGAACCCGTCGGCCAACTTCAGCGCGAACGGGACGGCCTCCGGGACGCTCGTGATGATGCCGGGCCACTCGTAGAAGACCGACTCATCGCGGTTCGCGCCAACGCCGGGCACCGCGTTCCCGATCGCGATCGACTCGGTAAGCATGTCCAGGTTGGGGGAGATGCAGACCACGCGCCCGCGCCCGCGCGCGGAGGCGTCGAGGGCATGCTGCTTGAGCTTCGAGGCGATGCCGCTCACGCCCGCGTTCGCCTTGCGGGCCGACCAGAGCGTGGTGACGCTGTGGACCGGCTCGTCGTCGCCGAGGAACGAATCGATCGCGAGCCCGTAGAGCACGTCGAGCGCAGCGCTGTTCGGGGCGTTCGGGGCCTGAACAGCGAACGCGAACAAGAGCCCGGTAACCGGGTCCGTGATCGCCTGAAGGCCCGAGAGGGAATCCCAGGTCGTGCCAGTGAGCGCGGGCGGGATGATCGTCGGGGTGAGAAGCGTCGAGGCCGGGATGGTGCCGTCGGCAGTCGAGAGGCCTGCACCGTTGGTGAGGGGGCGGGTCGGGACCACGTACCCGGCGGCGTCGGACAGGATGGTGTTCCCGCCCGAGTCGGCGTCGGCCGCGACGTGGAGGCGCCACGGGAGCGCCACGGCCGCGAGCCAGTTGGCGATCGTGAAGTTGGTGCCGTCCTGCTTCTCGATCGTCAGGTTCGTCGCGTCGACCACCGCGCGGACGCGGTAGGTGTCGGCGTCGTTGATGAGCGAGACGGCCGAGCCGAGAACGTGGGCAGCGGCAGCGGTGCCGTGCGTGCCGCGCGTGAGCCCGGTGAAGCTCGTGGCCGTCTTGCCGGTGTAGTCGATCAGCTCGCTGTCGATCTTGATCGTGCCCGCGGTCGGGAAGCCGGTGGTAGAGCCGACGTTGGCGGTCACCGCGCCGATGAGGAGCGGGTTGTCGGTGACGGTCGTGGTGTTCGTCGGAACGACATCGATGACGATCGCGTCGCCCTTCTTCACGCCGGTCAGCAGGAAGTTGCCCGTGGCGGACGCGAAGTTCTGCGACGTCGCCGGGAGCCCTGCCGGGGCTGCAACTCCATCGACGCCCGACTCGTAGGAGTTGCCACCGGAGAAATTGACGGGGCCGGCGAGGCGCGCCTTGTCGGTTCCGGTCTTGAACTCGCGCCCGGCGAGGACGCCCGCAGCCTGCATCGGGACGACCGGGGTCGGGAGCACCGCGGACGTGTTGCCGGGGAGCTTGCGCCAGACGCGGGTGCCCTTGGAGGAGCAGAGGTTGATCGGCACCGCGACGAGCGCGGCGAAGCTCTTGTTTCGCAGCTCGACGAAACCGTTACCGCAGTCGCCACCGAACTCGCCCAGCGTCTCGTCGAACCCGCCGAGCTTGTCGGTCAGGTCCTTGCTGGATGTGATCTGGGACGGCCGCGGCTTGGTCGTGATCAGGCCAGCCGGGGACACCTGCACGCCAAGCGTCATGTCAGCGAACTCGCCCACCAGGCCAGCAGTGCCAGTGCCCACGCCCTGGATGCTGCCTGGCGGCGGCAGATCGATGATGTTCACGCCCTCGATAGCCGTGAGGACTTGGCGAGTGGGGATCGTCGTGAATCTCCGGATGAAACCAGGCATCTTCTATCCTCCGCTGCGAATCCTACACGTTTGGTGGTGCCGCTGCATCACGACTCTACCACTTCCACCTTGACGAACGGGCGGGCATCCGGGAACTGAACCACCCGAAGTATGGGCAGGTGCGCACGGAGCCGAACCTGTACACGACGGATCCTGCGCTGCGCCTCCTCTTCGGAGTTCACGTACGACACGCCCATGGGCTCATATGTGGCGCGGGCCGAGAAGTAGTGGGGCAGCTCAAGAATGAGCCCAGAGCGAGCGTGAACTGGCGGGTTGAAGGCATCTTCAAGCATCGCCATGATAGCTGCTCGTTCGAGAGGGTCCGTCGCCCACGCCTCTACAGTCAGGTCTACCTGCATCTCACTCGCTGAGGAGATGGCGCCGCCGTCTTGCGTTCTGGTCACGGACGGCGAGAACTTGCTCGCGTCGTACGTGGCCTCGGAAGGGGTATGAACCAGCGCGGACGGGTACACCGCGACATCTTCAGGTTCTGGCCAGTCCTCGAAGACACGCTGGAACCGTATGTCACGTCCCCCGACGTCGATCGAGAGGCTTTCCAGGTACTCACGGAGGCCTCGGGTGATGGCCGTGCGTGCGTCCGTTTCCCGGTTCGTCGTGAGCACCTGCTTTACACCGAGCTTCACAAGGGTAGATCCACCTACCTGACCAGGAGATGGACTTCCGGGTAGCGGTGCGCCAGGCGGAAGTACCTTGGTAGGACCGAAGCAGTTCATCGGGCAAGCTCCGCATCCATAGCAGTCTGGATGGCCTCGCGAGTCACCTTCATGACCTGCTCCGCGGACGAGCGCGCGATGAACTTCCCGCGGATGCCACGCCGGGCGATGGCGCGCGCGATAGGAAAGGCTGCCCGCTGAGCTTCGACACGAGTGAGCCCGAGCTTGCGCTGAGCCCACCGGGCGATGACGTCGGATGGTGGACGCCTCGATTCGGGCCGGCGCCCGTATTCGATCACCCCCGCGTATGGCCGGCCGTTGGAAACGGACACGTTCTGCCCTGAGATGGTCGCGCGCCACGCCTGCCGGTACGCGCCCGTGTCGATGGCCCTCGCCTGCGTGGTGGCGGTCTGAAGAATCGACACGGCACGCTGCGCTCCAGCCACCATACCGCGGAAGACAGCGGCGTTCGCCCGACCGGCAGCGATCCCTTTCCACCGCTTCACGAACTCTGCTCCGGTAAGCTTCATGGTCGGCATCAGCGCGGGTACCCTTGGCGGTCGCGCGCGGGCCGCTGCCGTTCGAGGCGAATCTGCCACTGGAACTTGTCCGCCATGTACGATGGTGCGCCCGCGAGCGTGAAGCGCCGGTGCTCGCTGAGCCCTCCGCTTGGCTTCGGGAACTCGATCTCGAAGTAGACCTGGGAGTTGCTCTCCACCGGGGTCCCGTCGGGGTCAAGACCGCGCAGCTCGTCCTCGGTGTAGCGCCCGGAGATCTCCGTCAGCATCACGGAGCCCGTCTCGTCGGTACCAATGGCGAGCACCACCTCCGACAGGCTGGACATGTCGACAAGCTTCGGGGTGGGGAGCAGGTCGCGGATGTGCTCGACGTACTCGTTGCCATCCCCGCGAGGGTCACCGGTCCAGCGCGTGCGGATCATCCGAACTACGTAGGGGCGCAGACCGAACTGCGTGAACAGGTCGCGCGCGCCGTCAGCCACGCCGATCAGGCTCTGCCCGAGCGTGCCCTTGAACTGCATGTCGGTGAACCGCGTGAACTTCTGCGGTCCGCACGCGCAAGTCCCTGAGCATGAGCAGCTCATCTGCTACCTCTGCACGGGGATGTTGCCACCCCGTGAGTACTTCGCGTACCGCTCGGAGTACGCGTAGATGGGGCATCCAAGCTGCCCGGCGAGGCGCATGCCCCAGCGGCAGTACTCACGCTCCAGCTTATCCGGCTCGTCGTCGCGGAGCTTCAGGTCGCCGAGAGAAGATGCGGCAAGACGCGTCGTCGACTCGATGAGTCGGCACTCGATCTTATCCATGACGTCGAGGATCTGGATGACGCGCGGCTCGCCCGCGGCGATCATGCGGTTCATCGCGAAGTCGACGACAAACAGTGTCTGGATCGGGATGGGGAGGCCGAACGACAGGCCAGATCCGACCTGGACGTTCATGTAGCCCAGGTGGTAGCGGATGCGTTCCTTCGTCGCGTCGTCGAACGCCATCAGCTACCTCCTTCCGACTACTTGGTGACGGGCTCCAGTACGAAGCCGGCGGTGCGGAACATGTCGAGCGCGCCGGGGCCGTAGCAGGTCATATCCAGAATCTGGTTCGGGTGGACGTGCGTCACGGATCCGCTCCAGGACATGTGCCCGCCGTTCACGCAGCGGTAGTACCTCTGGAACGTCTCAGGAACCTCAGGACCGATACGAGAGATCTTCGCCGGGACGATGACCTTCGGCGTCTCTGCCTTGACCCGTGGGCGCGCAGGCTCTCCTTGAGCGTTGATCTTGGCGGCTTCCAGGGGGTCGGTCGACTTGATGGCCATGAAGCTCCTACTTTCAAAAGGTGGCGCGAGACGGAGCGATGACGACGGCTTACCGGACTACCCGTCCGTAGGGTTGCCGTAATACGGTCGCTCCGTCTCAGGTCGGGACGTCGAAACGCGACAAGCGCGGTGCTGACGTATCAGCGACGACGAACATGTGACCCTTGTTCCGAAGAACAGCAGCCGGGGTGAAAGACCACGCCGTCCGACAAGCGTAGGTGTGGTCTTTCGGGTTGAGCCCGAAGGCTCGATACCAGTCTGTTGATGTTGCAGGCACCGACGAGGGTCCCCACACAGACTGGGGGGCAGCCGCGGCTCCACATCGTGGATCCGTCGTGATGGTCCGGTAAAACCGGGTCCGCTGCCCATGTCAACCGTGACACGCACGGTCGAACTTTGAAGATGAAGGTTCAAGTGGGATCGAGTCTACAAGGCGATAAGGCTGAAAGCAAGAAGCCCGCACTTGGCGGGCTTCTTAGTAAGAAAACGCTTTAATCATGCCCCATGTTCGATGACGAGCTGGCGCTTGTAGCGAGCCGCGTCGCCGGTCGTCGAGTCCGTGCGGACCGGCCAGTCGCCCTGGAACTTGTAGGTCGTGTCGACCGTGTCCTGGAACTTGTTGAGCGGCGCGCGGATGATGAGCTGAACACGGTCGCTCATGACCTCGATGCCGTTGTTCGTGATCTGGAACTGCCCGACCTTGCCGTTGATGCCCGCATCGGTGATGAGGGCGCCGAGGTCCTGGTAGTACTCCATGATCCCGCCCTGCGCGGTGAACAGCGGGCGGTGCACCTTGACGCCGGACGCGAGGCCGTTCGCGGTCAGCTCGCCCGCGAAGTTGTCGTCGAGCGAGAAGGTGACGCCGTCGTTCGGGTCGATCGTCTCGATCTGCGGGCACTCCGAGTTGCGGAAGTAGACCGCGCCAAGGAGCTGGCCGATCGCCAGCGACTTGTACTGGAAGCCATCGGGCATCGACGTGAGCAGGCGCTGCCACTCAGCGTCGTTGAAGACCTGCGCCTGCGACGTGGGGTCGAGGTGGCAGTGGAAGTACCCATCCGGGTGCTCCGGGACGTTCTCCTGCTGAAGGCGCGACACGCCCGAGCGGAGGTCGGCGAGCTTGAGGAGCGAGGCCGAGGTGATCGAGTCGACCTTGTTGCCACCGCCGACGCGCACCAGGAACGTGCGATCGACGGAGATCACGTAGTCGCGGTTCGACACGGTGACGGCCGCGTCCACGGTGATCGTGCCGGGGCCGGTCTGATCGCCCGAGTTGTCGGCGGTGAAGCCGATGACGTTGACCGACTGCTCCAGGCCCGTGCCCGTGTTGAAGATGAGGACTGCGAGCGGGTTCGCCGCAGAAACGAGATCGTAGCGAACGGTGGCGTTCGCACCCGTCTGGCGCGCCGTGGTGAAGCCGTTGAGGCGCTTCACGCGGAGCACCGTCACCGCGACCTGCGCGCCGTCGGCAACGGTCCAGCCGGACTGCCCCGCGTTGTAGAGGCGGTTGCGGACGTGCGAGTTCAGCGTGCGCGCGGCGCCGAGGCCGAGCTGCTGAGCGTTGCGGAGGAACAGCGACGCGATGGCGACGAGCGACGACGGCATGTGCGTCGGGATGGAGTCGCCGTACGTCTGCAGGACAGCGGTCCACTGCTCCTTCTGGTAGTCGGAAGCGCCGGGGTCCTGCCCAGGCACGATCGGCTTCATCTTCTTCTTCACGGGAGCGACGCCCGTGAAGATCGCGCTGTCACCGGCGTGAGCGGGCCAGAGGACCGGAGTCGCCTCTCCACGAAACAGCATCTTGGGGAAGAGGCCGTCGTGGAAGGCGCGCTCCAGGAAGCCATCCTGAACGATGGCGCGGATGTCTGGGGACTGAAGGATCGTGCTGAAATCTGCCACTGTAAAGCCTCCGAGCTTGTGACGGGAAACCCCGCCTGTTGACTAGGTAACTACACTATCACTGTGCAAGCTCGGGAAAAAGCGCGAAAACACCCAAGTTCTAGGTGCCGGGCTGAATCCCGCGCTTGGCGAGCTGCTTCTGCACTTCTTCTGCGGTCGCGCTTCTCGCGTCGAACTTGCCGTTCTGAGCATGAGCTGCGGCGGCGTCGCCAGGCTTCGGCGGAACCGGGGGCTGCGCGGTGGTTCCGGTATGCGCCGGGGTCACGCGCTCGCCGAACAGGTAGGGATGCGGGGTACGCAGCCCCTCGAAGAACTTGACCTCATCGAAGCCGGCCAGATCCTTCTCTTCCTTATTCTCGACGTGCTTTTCGAGCAGGCGCACGGCGTAGTCAAGGTCGCGGATTCCGACAGCTGCCGCAGCTTCGCGGAGCGCCATCTCCGTCTCCTTGTTCTCCAGGTCTTTGCGCGCCTTGCGATACTTCTTGTCGTTCAGGGCGGACTGCTTCTTGACCACCTCGAAGTCGGCGAGGATCTTGACGCGCTCCTTGTCCCACGCGTTCTTCTCGCGGTTGCTCATCCCTGCGGGTGCTCTGCCGGGATCGCGAGCCTGCTGCCCGTTCTGCTGCGGAGCAGGGGCAGGTTTCGGCGTGGTCGTTCCAGCCTTGAAGCCCTTCGCGGCCTTCTGAAACTCCTCAACGGAGCCGAAACCCGATTCGCGGGCCATCTTCTCCAGCGCGCGGCGCTCGCCCTTCGCGGCGGCGTCGTCCTTGATGCGCTTGTAGGCACCGGCGCTCAGGATCTTGAGCCCACCATCCGGGGTCGGCTGCGTACCCTCAACGGGCTTCTCGGCAACTGCTTTCGCGGCTGCCTCTTCTGCCGCCTTCGCGGCGGCGATCTCTTCATCGGTCGGCATGGTCTGCTCCTTCGTCTGTTTTCCCGTCCGGTCATCCGGCTGTTACCGCCGCCGTGCGCGTTACGAGCACGACGAGATTTTGCCGACGTCCGAAGCGGCCATGTTGTCTGGTGATCCCGCCGCACACCCGAGCATCAGCATGATGACCGAGCGCGGCGGGCTCGCTGCATGAACCTAGATGGTCAGGAACGGCTTGGAGAGGTCCGGCGTTCCGAAGTACGTGATCTTGACGCTCGTCACGGTGTGCAGGAACGTGATCGTCTGGAAGTCGGCCCCCAGCGTACAGACGCCGACGGCGGTGCCCGCGCCGCCCGGATCGATGCCGACCTCGCCCAGGATGTACTGGCCGATCGCTCCGGCGGTGCCGGACGCGATCACCTGGATCTTGAGCGCGTTGACCACCTTCTTGGCGAGCTTGTAGCTCGCGGTCGCGGTGATCACACCAGAGACGTCGACGATCGGCGTGAGCAAGTCGCCGAGGCCGAGCTTGAACAGCGCGGGCTCGACCTTGCCTGGGAGTGCGTTGTTCAGCTCGTCCTTGATGGTGTCAGTCTTGGTAAGGGTGCTCATCGTGTCACTTGCTCCTTTTTGCTTGTTCTATCACGAAACGACTATCGAGCCGTTACGCTTTCTCGCCGAGCGAGTAGTTGACCTGCACCGTATTCCCCTGACCGGCCACACGCGTCAAGTCGAGCGCGGTGAACGGAACGCTGAGCGAGATGACCGTCAAGAGCGGGTCGACAGGGATCGACTGCACCGCTCCATCCGCAGAGGTGAAGCGAGCCTTCACCTTGCCAAAGTTAGCGCGTAGGATCACGACGTTCGCGCCCGCGAGGTCACCAAAGTTGACGACCTTGGTCGCGTCCGTGTCGAGGTCGACGCGACCCGACTGCATCTGACGCTTGAGGGTGACCGTCTCATCGAGCGGGATGTCGGTAGACGGATCACCGGATGGAAATCCAGAAGCCGGCTGCACGTCTACCGTACCGCTCAGGTGGAGGATGTCGGCCACGCGGTCCTGCTACTTGCCGAGCTTGAAGGGGTTCGGCGCAGGAGCCATGGGGAGCGCGTCGAGGGGGAACATGTTCCCCTCATCGGTTCCGCGCTGACCATCGATCGGGTCGTTGTACTTGCCGTGATCGGCGTCGTACTTCTCGGTGGGCTGCTTGTACTGCTTGTCCTGCCCCACGTTGCTCATGTCGTTCGTGTTGTCGGCCATCGTCTTGTCCTTGTCCTTTCAGCCGTTCAGCTTGAACGGGGTCGAGTGCGCGGGGGCGGGAGCCTTGCCGTTGAGGGCGATCTCCTGCTGCTTGTACTTGCCCTGATCGGCGTCGTACTTGTCCGTCGGCTGCTGGTACTTCTTGTCCTGGCCGACGTCGCTCATGTCGTTGCAGTCGTACATCAGGTTCCTCCAAGCTTGAACGGCGTGGTGTGCTCGGGAGCAGAGGCGCTGCCGTTGATACCGGGTGTGAGCCCCTTGTACTCCGACGTTGGCAGGCCGTCCATCGGGGGGTGACCAGCCTGCGGGTCGTACTTCCCGCCCATGTCGTTGCCTTCGGGGGAGATCAGCGATCCGGAGAGCGCCTTCGCGCGCGGGCCGCGCTTCACGGTGTGGTCGTCAGCCATGCTACTTGCCTCCGAGCTTGAAAGGGGATGCGTTCTGCCCGAGCGCCTGCGGGGCTGGAAGCTGCTCGGCTTCCGTGTACGCGGGGGCCATGATCGGGTTGTCCCAGTTCGGACGAGTCATCGCGCGGAGCATCGTCGCTTCCGGGATGTTGATCGTCTCGTCGTACACGCGTTCCGCTGACGGCGCGAGCTGCGCGTCATCCGGAACCACCGATTCTGGTCCCGTGTAGGGGAGGAACTTGATCGACATGAAGGTGATGGTACAGGCAGGACGTTACGGGTGCAAGTGCGCGGTGTTAAACGTGCGCGCCACCCATCTCCTCGAAGACTGCCGCGACGACCACCCACGGGGTGTCGTACTTCGCTCCGGCGCCTTCGGGGTCGACGACACCCTTGGCCTTCTCCCAGAGAGCTTCATCGGACACCCAGGACGGCGTCCCGTCCGTCTCCGGGTTGTAGCTCTCGGCGGCGTCCGCGAGGTCTGGATCGTCCGGGAGCGTACCCGCGGCAACCTGCGCCGCGATGCTGGCGATCTTCTCGTCGTTGTACTCGTCGCCGTCGTCATCTCCGACGCCGCCCTGACCCTCGTCGCCGTCGGGCTCGGGGTGGGTTCCGTCGTCCTTCTGGCCACCCTCCTCCTCGTCCTCGTCCTCGTCCTCGTCCGGCTCCTCGTCATCCTCATCGTCAGGATCGGACTCGGCGGCGGCCTTCTTGGCAAACGGGTTCTTGCCGTCGCCCTTCTTGGCGTTCTTGCCGAACGGCATCTTGGGCTTGCCGCCACCCTTCGCGGAGAATGCTTTCAGTGCCTTCGGGAGAAGCGCCATCTCAAACCTCCTGATCTCATCGCAAGGTAGCACGTTCATCGAACTGAGGTGACGGGAACACGTCTTCCACGCCATACCCAGCCAGGAACACCCCAGTCCGGGTGCCAAGGGGAGAGCGCAGCACGATCGTTCGGACGGTTGGGGGGAAACGCCCAGCTTTCACCGGAGAGCGAGTCCGACACGCGTGTCTGCCCCTTCGCGTCGGGGAGGGGCGCAGTAGGTGGGCAGGTGAACATCCCGCCGTTCGGCTTCGCAACCTGTCCGTGCATCGCGATGGAGTCTACGCCGACACGGTCATCGAGAGGCGCGCTTGACGTATCGTCGCAGTTCTCAGTCCAGCGCATCATGAGTCCGGGAACAGCTTCCGCGCTCGCGGCGATACCGTCGGCCTGCGTCGAATTGTAGGCCCACGCAAGCTCGGTTTTGACAATTCTCTCGGCCTGCCACCACTCGACGTCGGCTACTCCAACTACGCGCTGGATTGCCTCGTCATTCGACTCACCGGACATGAGTGAGTTGGACAGCTCCGTCTCCATCTTCTTCACGACGCGGGCACTATGTGTCGACATGGACGTGGCGTGCGCCTGAAGCAACGACGTCCGGCGCTTGTCGATGATGCCGCGGAACCTCGCAGCCTCCTCGATAGGTAGCGAAACCTGCGCCCCACGGAACTGCGGGGCCGCGCGGGAGACGGTCTTCGTAAGGGAGTGGAGCGACTCGACCTGAGCATCGGCGCTCGCGGCAGAAAGGCCCTTGGTCATGCGCTTCGAGATGTCCTGCTGCCCGTGCTTCACCTGAAGGAGTAGCAGCTTCTGCTGAAACGAGGTCATGGTCGCCTTGCGACCAGCTACGGCGGTGAGCTTCCGCTCTAGCTCGGCGTGGGCGTCCTGGTACAGCCGTTTCATCTGTACTACGCCACGACGGTCGAGGATCCGGTGAAGCTTCTGCCGGTGCTCCTCGATGGCGGCTTCGTAGTCGCGGCGGGCCACTACACGGCCAGGATCTGGTGAAGGTCGATCTCGGCTACCGGGACATCACCAACGCGGAGCAGCAGCCGCAGGAAGATTCTGGACGTCCGTTCCATGATGACCGTCTCGATACGGAGCGAAACCCACTGATCTCCGATCACAGGAGCGAGCCAGCGGACGGACATCTTGCTGGCGCAGAGCACGCGCGCGGTGTGATCGGGGGCGGCAACTTGAAGCAGATCTAGCGCCTTCGCGACGACGTACAGACCGCTCACCGTGTCTTCCGGCAAGATAGCGTTCCTGCGGGCGACTTCAACATGCACTGGGTTGCGGTCGTACAGGAGCGCAAACATGCGCGCCTCCGTGGCGTCCATCCTGATCATCCCAAGAAGAGCGCCCTCAACTAGGGCCTGCGCGCCCATAGAGCACCTCCGAGATCAAACCTGCCGGCACGGAACACGCTCCATCCTACATCGACGAAGCCGGTGCGCTCAAGCAGCTCGACCCATCCGCGGCGCGTTAGGAACCCGCCGACGTCCCACCAGCCGTCGAAGAGGCCGAAGAACGCGTGCAGTGCCCAGGGCTCGTCACGATACGGGTGAGCTTCACCTTCCCCAATTACAAGGTGCCCTCCTGGCTTGAGCATCGTGAACATGGTGTGCAGGGCCTTCGTGGGGCTCTTGGAACAGTGCAAGGCGTTCGTCCCGAATATGAGGTCTAGCCCCACGGTATAAGGTTCCCCGCAGTCGAAGTTCCACGCCCGCACACCACGCTTCGTGCTCTGCTGCAAATCCGTGAGGAACAGCTCGTCAAACTTAGCGCGGTTGAGAAGACCGGACGTGTTCCCTACCCCAGTCCCGAACTCCAGCGCGCGGCCATGAAGTAGACCTCGACGAGCGATGATGTCCGCCACGAGGTCACCGTAGACGCCCATCGGCCACTCGTGCATGAGGCGGCGCCATAGGCTGGGGATCTCGGTGATGATCCGCTTAGGGTGCTCCGCATCGTGCGCACCCCACTGCGTGCCGAGAGCTTGAAGGGCCTCGCTCCAGACGTCGTTCCAGGCGCCGCCGATTCTGGCAAGCCGCTTGTCACCGAGCCGCGCGCCGGTCATTTTCTGGCGAAATTCGAGAGCCCGATCTACGATCCAGCGTTCCTGCACTGACGAAATCTGGAGAGCGTCTAGGCTCTGGTAGTCCATCATGGAGTACACCTCGAACGCAGTAATGCGCAACGCTTCGTAGCGCACGTCATCATCGAAGCGACAGGTAAGGGCCGTGGACATCGAGCGGCGGCGAGGTTTGAACGTCAACGTCCCCTGCACGGGACCGGAGTCCATCGCCATCGGTGGTGGGTCGTTCAAGCCGAGCGCGACGGCTGTCAAGCAGCCGACTACCGCGGGGTGCTCGCGTCCGTCCGGGTCAACAACAGGAACACAGACACCACGCTCTGATATCGCGCAGCCGGGTGAATTGAGCGCCCAGGACTCCTCGAAGTCTGTCGGGTAGGTCATCGCGCCACGCCAGTTGATCCCCTCCGAGATGCGCCCGCTCAAGCGGAGAAGTCCGTCATCCCCTACGAACCCGACGTCTCCGGTCTTGAACCATCCGTCCGAGGTGTACTTTTCCGCTGTAGCTTCCGGGTTCCGCCAGTATTCCCGCATCAAGTTCAAGCCGCGCACCTGAACCTCGCCATCTTCCACGCGCAGCTCGGTTCCAGGCAGCGGGGCGCCGACCGGTGGGTGCTGGTTCACGTAGGCAGCTGACCAAGCTTTCCCGGCGAGGTTCGGCATAGTGGTCGAGAAGTTGACCGCCTCGGTCATCCCGTACCCCTGCACGAGACGCTCTTCACCGTAGACATCACGGAAGCGGCGCGCGAGGTCGCGGGTGAGCGGGGCCGCAGCCGTGATCAGGTACTTGAGGCGGGAAGGCCAGCGCGGAGGCGAGGCGAGGAGCTTCTCAAGGAGAGCGGGCACGATGGTAGCGGTGCATACACGGTGCGTCTCGATGGCCGAGAAGTACGCGGTCATGTCGCTGCTGCCCGAGATGATCAGGCGCGAGTCCGTGAGCATCGTTCCGTAGAGCGACCCGCAGATCGCGTTGCAGTGATGCAGTGACAAGCAGGTAGCGTGCGCGCCCGAGGCGAAGTCGTGACGGTTCGCGACCTGGACCGCGTTCGACTTCAGCGCGGCCTCGGTAAGCACGACGCCCTTCGGATCTCCTGTAGAGCCGGACGTGTAAAGGATGAGGCGGTCGTGGAGCGGCGAGAGTGGATGAACTACGTGATTCGGATGAACTCCGTCAACATCTACGCGCGCGTGGACCTGCGCGTGCTCCGCGACCTGGACGTTCTGCTTGCTCTTGGGATCGCGTGGGATCGCGACCAGGCCGTTTGCCCAGCAAGCACGTAGCGCCTCGGCTAGAGCTGGACCGGAGGGCAGCACGAGCATGATACGGGCACCTGGCGCGAAGGTAGTGAAGTCGACCATTCCGCTAGGCTTGGGCAGGACAGCTACTTCTTCTCACCCGACGGGATTCGGCGAGAAGGCCCCGAAGGGTTTTAGCGACATCACGTCAGACCCGTGCTACCGGCTTGTCACCGTGATCGCGGTCGGTTCCGACGTCGCCCTTCGGGAGCACCTGGCTGGAGTCAAGCCCCTCCTCGCGAGCCTTGTTGTGCTCCTTGTCGTGGCACTTCACGCAGAGCGTGGAGATGTTCGACAGCTTGTTCTTGTGCCCTGCGAGGGACTTCTTCTTGGTGTCTGGGATCCCACCGATGTGGTGCGGTCCGATGTCCTTCTGCGATCCGCAGTCGGTGCAGGCGAACTTGTCGCGACGGAAGGCGCCAAGCACCAGAGACGGCGGCAGCCCACCGCGGGCGTCAGGACGGTCGAGGGTAGCGCCAGCTTCCTTGGCGCCGTCGATGATTTTCTGGCGCGCGCCCTTCTCCTGATCGGAGAGAAGCTCGTCCTTCTCGTCGTCGTCCTTCTCACGCTTGGCGCGGACATGCTTGGCAAGGAGATCGCTCACGACGAAAACTCCCCCTTGTCATCACGTGCGTACTCACGACCGGCGGCGATCTTGCCAGGAGCTTCCCTGTCCCCCTTCTTCTTGGAAGACGCGAGCTGCTTTAACTTCGCGCCCTGCGACTTCTGCTCTGGACGCTCTGGACCTTCGGCGTCATGCCGCAGCTTCTCGTGAGCGGCGGCGAGTTTCAGGTGCTCAGCGGCGGCAGGTTTGTTGCTATCAACCATCTTTCTTGCGGCCTGTATGTTCTCATCACGAAGCTGCGCATGTAGCGCGGGGCTTCCACCTGCTTCTGCCTTTGCACTCTCAAAGTGTGCCTCTGAATGCAGACCTGGATGCAGTAGGTTCATCGAGGCCCCGCGGCGATCACCATCAACCATGTTTACTTTGGAAGTGGCACCCATGAGGGATTTTGGCGACGCAACGGCATGGGCTGCGTTATAGTCAGCTTTGCTGAAACTACCTGGGTTGGTAAGAAGCGCGGCGCGAACGCGGTGATGCGCCGCAGCTAGGCGTTCCGCCAGAGCTTGCTGTGGCTTGTCACCACGACGTTTTGCTTCCTCAGCGCGAGCGCGATACATCCGCACATGCTGATGGTGTGCTAGTTCTGCATGTGACGCATCCGTTGGAGTACCCACGCCACCGTTCATCACATCCGCGATAGCCTCATGGTCGGTCTGCGCGCTCACCTACGAACTCACGCCGACTAGAGGAACCTGACCCACGACCTTCTCGGCGGTCGGGCCGCGGTCGATGGTCACCCAGGTCTGCAGGCCTTTTGGAGGGTGGGCGGCGGCGCGCTCGGCGCTCTGCTGGTGAAACTTGCAGGCGGTCATGTCGGAGAGGAGCACCATCGGTCCCCACTTCGTGTCGACCGTGGGAACGTAGGAACCATCGCGGTTCCCGGCGGCGATCTGGATGCAGAACTCCGGGTGCTTGGAGAACAGCTCCAGGTACGGCGTGTACACGCGGATGCGAATGACCGGGGGTCCGCCGCACCTATTGTTCTTGTTGGTTCCCGGAGCGCAGCACGCCATGCGGAAGCCGTATTTCTGGTGAACCTCGAAGGCTGTCTCCTTGCCACCGAACAGCTTCTTCATGTGGCGAACTTGCGCCTTGGCCTTCGCTTGCTGTCCCATGCCGACAGGATGGCACAAGGAGCGGGCGGTGTCACTTCACGGCGGGCTAGAAACCTGCGGCGGCCTCGATGAGGCCGAGGATCCACTCACGCGCGATTCCTACCGCAGACGGCAGGTCCTTCGTTGAGCACTCCAGACACGCCGACATCCCCGCGCTACGGCGCCAGAGGTAGTCGGTGACCGTGCCGTCCATGAACTCGACGAGTCCGTGCTCGTCT
>Ga0315284_10000191_pt1 | contig 85197 bp, 104 predicted proteins | sample YL17G09_16_MG_FD_203696 | JGI IMG/M metagenome (GOLD analysis project Ga0315284, IMG submission 203696) | Sediment microbial communities from Yellowstone Lake, YNP, Wyoming, USA - YL17G09_16 | ecosystem: Environmental > Aquatic > Freshwater > Lake > Sediment | place: USA: Wyoming | collected... | reverse complement strand
CGCAGGCGAAGCGGAGGAGCCGTTCAACATGTTCCTCAAGATGCTCGGCGGAAGAAACCGAAAAAGCAGACTCAACACTGAAGACGACAAGGTAATCTCCGACATACCAGGCCTCGTTTACACATACGCTAAAAAGGCACTCCACAACACCCTGCCAGCGGACGGCTACGGCAGAACCGCACTCGAAATAAACCCCCCAACCCGAGACCAGGATTGGTATAACCTGATGCAGATGAGGAGGCCCTTCGCCAGCCAAGACCTGATTCAGGAGAACCGACTGGACTGGTCTCTTATGGAAAACTTCGACAAGGATGGCGAGTTGTTGGGTGTAATCGGGTCCCGTGGCTGCCCGGCACATTGCCTGTTCTGCTCGAGACTCCATGGGAGAATCTACAGAGCAAAGACGGTGGAGGAACTCATTGGCGACATATATGGGCTTGATGAGAGGGTGAGCGCAGGCAGCATAAAGGATAAGAAACCTGAAGCGTACCCTGACGTGGAAGATCCGGCATTCAAGTCAAAGAATGCATCGCTTCTTTACCTGTTTGATGCGGACTTCATGTGTGACAGAGACCGGACACTGAAATTCTTTAAAGAATGGGGGGAGAGTCCCCTAAGGGAGAAGTACCGACTGGTGATGCAGACGAATCCCATTAGGCTGTTGAAGGAAGGGGAGGTGGATGAGGAGTTGATGGACTACATCGACTGCCTAAAAGTCATCGTCTCATTAGGGGGGGAATCATTCAACCCCAGCCTACTTTCAAGGCTGAAGAAACCACACACTGTGGAGCATCTGACTAAGGTGCTGGACAGGCTAGACAGAAATGGCTCAGACTATTACGTGTTCCAGATACTCGCAGACCATGAGACGACCCCCCAGGAATTCCTGGAAACCATAAAATTACTGGTGATGAACGGGCAGAAGAGGAAACACATGCTCGTATCCGTAGCTCCGTACGAGATCCCTGAGCCGGGGTCAGACCTTCACAGGAACCTTGACTTGTCAGGCAGGCTGAAACAGAGGACTATGAAAAGATTCTACGGCTACCAGAGTGCGCCAGTACACCTGGTTGACCCCCTTGTGCGGGAACTTGTTGAACCGGCAAACCACTGGTTATCAGCTCTGCAATGGACTGAAGGCAAGATGGTGAACTACTCCACCAGGAGAATGCTTTACGGCCAAGTGTACCTTCACGTAAAGAAAGAATTAGAGGAGAAAGCCGAAAAAGAAGGCAGGGAAACCCCAGAGATTCAGGGACTTCTCGAGCAGGCGAGAAAAGACCACCAGGAGATAGTAGAGGGAATGCGTCTGCTGTGGGAAAAAGAGGACAGAGACAGCAGCCGGGACAATAGCGGCTTGTGAACGATTATTCCACAAAGTGTGGATGCAACCCACCCCGGGATATATACTCCATCTCAACATAGGTTACCATGAGACTGAATAGGGCTGTTTTCCTCGACCGCGACGGGACCATAAACGAGAACTGCAAAGACTACGTGAGGTCATGGGATGAGTTCGAGTTCCTCCCGAATGCCCTGGCCGGCCTGAAGGCGCTCGCAAAGTCAGAATATAAGATTATCATCGTCACCAACCAGCGCGCTGTCGCACGGGGGATGATGAGCCTTGCGACCCTCGAGGATATTCACGCAAGGATGCTCGCTGAAGTGGAGAAGGCAGGCGGCCGCATCGACGCAGTATATGTCTGCGCCCACGACACCAAAGACGGGTGCAACTGCCGCAAACCCAAGACCGGCCTTCTGGAGTTGGCGAGAGAGACGTTCAACCTGGACCTGAAAGATTGCTGGGTGGTGGGTGACAAGACGCAGGACGTACAGACTGGGAAGAACGCCGGGTGCAGGACCATGCTGGTGAAGACTGGCTATGGGGGGAAAGACGGATTACACGATGTCAAACCAGACTACAGGGGGAAAGACCTTAAGGATGCGACGAAGATAATATTAGGAGATTAACTGCCGCGTCCGCTCACACGCTCGAGGAACTCTCTCCTGCTCTCTTGGGCGAGCACCCGCTTGTGCGGGTCTTCTTTCTGAGGTGGCTTCGGAGGCTCCATCCTCTCAAGAGGAGGTGCCTTCTTCTTATCGCTTTCATCGGCGCGGGGGTTAAGTTGAGGCACCTTGAGCCGCCTCACCTCCCAATGCCACTCCACCTTATCATCGTACCTCCACTGCGTTACCTTGTCGACCCACTCAGGCTCCAGGAACTCCCGGATTTGCCTCTGCCACCTCCTCGCCCCAGCCTCCATCTTCCCCTCATCAGCCAACAAATCGGCAATGCCGGTGTGTGACATGCCGTAGACCAGGTAGAGCGTAGGCTTGCGGCCTAGATTACCCTTCATGTGTTCTGCGAGGCTATTGAGTTTGATTGCGTTGACGACATTCCTCATGCCAGAGGTCATACTATTATTCAGTATGTCATTGTCTGCGAGGGCTCGCCTTCTGGGGTCATCGTAAGCGACATCCTGTTCTGCGATGAGACCGTCCCCTCCATCAAAGGCTCTATTCAATGACTTTATGGAGCGGGCATTCATGACTTCAGGCAGCCCCAACCCTATGGCAGCAGCCCCCAACGCAACCCCCACCCCCGCTACGGCGAGGAACCCCCGCCTATCAGTGGGGTTACGTAAACCCTTCCGCACCCTCCCGAACCCGTAAGCCGTGAGCGCAGCCCCGACACCCATCTCCAACACGCCCTTGGCTTCGTCGGCGGCAATTTCCATGTCGCTCTTGTTTGCCATCTCACCAATCATTGCATCAAGCTTAGTCCATGACACATACCCGGCCGCAGGCACGTCGACTATCAGGAAACCCCCCCGCTTTTGCGCAAAGTCAATCTGCTGGTTGTGTGATATGGACTCAGAACGCATGGTCTGCCGCATATCATTGGGTGGCACGTTATTGAAGGTCTCAAGGACGATGGCATCCACCTTACCCCCACCCAACTCCGGAGTGAATGGGACATCGTGCAGCTCATGGTCTAGGAGGAATATTCCGTACGCATTCTCGACTCGCGTCACTCCCATACATAATACCCGGAAACAATCGGAAATAAAAGAACACTTAGCATTCATCTGGGGGTATAATCACAGGCAGTCTGCCGAATCTTCTATAAATATAGATATCCTATATACTCTTGATGACCAAGGAATTACCGGCAGTTCCAACCCCGCTGAGCCAGATAAAGACCACGGCGGACATTAAGATACCGAAGGACATACTGGACCAGGTCATCGGACAGCCGAAGGCCGTGAAAAAGGTCAGGCTAGCCATAACCCAGAGGCGTCACCTCCTCCTGGTGGGGCCGCCAGGGGTCGGCAAGAGCATGCTCGCGCAGGGTCTCGCAACGCACCTCGCCAAGCCGACTGAGCAGATTAACATCGTCCACAATCCCCAGAACATAAGCAAACCGTTCGTGGAGGTTGTGAAGCGCACAAGCGACTTCAAGCTCGTTGAGCCGTCTAAGATACCAGCTTACGTCGCAGAGCAGCTCGGCTTCAAATGCCCGGTCTGCGGCACATTCGGGAAATACAACACCACCATATGCAGCAAATGCGGTGAGGAGAAGTTCAAGAGGATAACCCGCCGTGACGAGGTGAAGGCCTCATGCTACGCCGCAGACGGAAGTGAGCATTCGATAACCTACCAGCGCAAGGGCGGGAAGGTGTCGATAATCGGGCAGGAGCCTGAGCTTGCGGTGAAAGACAAGCGCAAAGTCCACACGATAGTGCCGCTCGTGCGGAAGAACTTCATCCATGCCACAGGCGCAAGCGAGGTGGAACTCCTGGGGGATGTGCGTCACGACCCCTATGGCATGCATCCTGAAATCGGGACCCCAGCGTACCTGCGCGTCATACCTGGGGCGATACACGAGGCCCACGAGGGCGTCCTCTTCATCGACGAGCTGCCGCACCTTGGGGAGATACAGAACTACATACTCACAGCCATGCAAGAGAGGAAGTTCCCGATAACCGGCCGCAACCCGCAGTCGGGCGGGGCGTCGGTGAAGGTCGACGACGTCCCATGCGACTTCGTTTTCGTGGGCGCATGCAACATAAAGGACGTCCAGAACATACTCTCGCCGCTGCGCTCCAGGATACTCGGCAACGGCTATGAGATACTCCTTGAGACGAGCATGGACGACAACGAGAACAACCAGGCGTACCTGGCGCAGTTCATGACGCAGGAGATAACAAAAGATAAGAAGATACCCCACGCCACAGTCGAGTCTGTGGAGGCGGTAATAGAGGAGGCCCGCAAGAGGGCGAGGGTAGTAGACGACAAACGCAACAGCCTCACCCTAAGGCTGCGTGACCTCGGGGGCGTAATCAGGCTCGCAGGCGACCTAGCCCACGACGAGAAGTCGAAGTACATCGAGGTCGAGCACGTAAAGAATGCGATAGACGAGTGTAAGCCCATAGAGTACCAGCTCCAGGAGCGCTACGGCAGCGTCTGGAAGGGCATAGAGAAGGACCAGATAATCAACCCGGAATACGGGAAGGTCGGACAAAGCTACCAGTGAAAGTGGGTTTTTACTCTCAGCTCATTGGCTGTATCGGATACACATTTCTTTTCCAAGGGGGGGATTATAGGGTTATCCTAACTTCTGGGGGAGTGATGGGGTAGGCTTCTCTTCCTCTTTTTTGCATATGAACCAGGCCGAATCTCTCGAGGATGCTCAGGTCTCGGCTCACGTGTTCCCTGTTCCTGTGGAGGTTCACCGCTAATCTGCCCACATTAACCTCCTCCTTCCGAATCTCATGGAGTAGCCTCAGCCGCTCTTTGCTGAGTATCTTCGGCAGGTCTTCCGGGGACACATAGACTACCCCCCCCTTTGGGATTTGATTTATTTTCTTGGGGTCTGCGATTATCTCCTTCAGAGCCTCCCCGAAGTCATCAATCGTACCGACACGCACCTCCTTTTTCTGCACCATGATGCCCTTATTTTTTTTCATTTCCCTCCCCGTCTGTGGTTCCGCATATACTGGTTTTTCTGGGCCTGCCAATCCCGTTGGATTTCATCCAAGGCTATGTCCACTAACTTGTTCAAGTCAAGGTTTGGCATTGGTATCTTCTCCTTCTTCTCCCCGAATAACTCATCCTTGTGCGCAAACCCATGAGAACAATCGTATCTTACGACCGTGTGCTCCTTGCCATCGATTATGGTGTTGTACATGATGCTGAATTCCTGGACCACGCCATTTGAGACGGATATGTACGCTCGTATCAGGTCAGTCAAGACCTCCCCATCATAGCATAACCGCTTCTCTAGAGTCCGCGTCCTGCCACCTTTCCCCTTACCGACTGTTGATTTCATGTAGGAATACAAGAATAAAAGCGTACCATTTAAAGGTATATATCCTCAAAACACTAAACCGACCCCCAAAGGCCCACCGACGACGATAAAACATGCGAACCTATGACATCACCCATAAAGGAGACAAAGACGGCCAGTATAAAACACACGACTATAGAGTAGGGGAAAAGAAAAGCAGAGGAATGGAATGTTTACCTAAGACTACGACCTTTCTTCGTCGTTGTGAACGTTATTTAATCTAGAACATATGAGATATACCTTAAGGTTGGTTGACATGATATCTTACGCAGACGTCGAGAAGTCATACAGGCAGGAGCGCACAAGCCCCCTCCTACAGAAGATACCCGCTGGATTCTACACTGAGGCGAGGGAGCTGTCGCAGAGCCCCCAGGTAGGCGACTACAAGGACACGATACTAGAGTACCTGAGGAAGATTTACGAGCAGCGCTCGAACAAGATAATCCACTACGCAGGCCGCGCGGGAAAGGACGCCAAACCGCCGGAGAACATAATCCCGGATGAGATGCAGCTGTATAACGACATAATGAAGGCAGTGGAAGGAAACCGCACAAGCATATTCGAAAAACCGGTTGAAATACTGGCTGAGGAGGTTAAAACACCCACCCTAAAGGTGCGTATGAAACAGCCCCTACCCGCAATCGTGGGCTCTGATATGAGGGAATACGGGCCATTCAAGGTCGACGATGTCGTCGAACTACCGCAGGAGAGCGCGAAGATGCTGATAGAACGTAACGTCGCAGAAAATGCATGAGGGCTGATTTTTAAATGATGACTGCATATTATATTCCTCAACGTAAATGAAAATCCCTGACAAAATCAAGACCAACTGCCCGCACTGCAAGAAACACACGGTACACAACGTGAAGCTCCAGAGGAAAGGCAAGGAGCGCAGCATGAGCCGCGGCAGGCGCAAATTCGAGGCCGTGAAGATGGGTTACGGGGGAATGCCAAGGACCCCCAAGAAGCCCTGCTTCAAGATAGGGAAGCGGCCGGTACTCGTGCTCGAGTGCACAGGGTGCAAGAAGAAGCACCAGAAGCATTACGCGGCAAGGACGAAGAAGACCGTGGAGGTCGGTTCATCATGAGCGAACGAAAGACTAAAAGCAGGTTCCTGAAGGTCAAGTGCGCAGACTGCGGCAACGAACAGGTGATATTCGGCGCAGCATCAAGCGACATCAAATGCCTGGTCTGCGAGAAGCCGATGGCATCAAGCACAGGCGGCAAGACGAAGGTCAGCACGCAGATAGTCGCGGTACTAGACAAGGACCTGTAAGGACAAGAGATGGCCTACGAGTTTCTGGAACACACGGCCGACCTGAAGATACGGGCCACCGGCAAGACTCTCGCCGAAGCATTGTCTGAGGCTGCGAAGGCCATAACCGAGGCGACTGCCGTAGACAGTAAAATCGAGCCGAAGGTCGAGCGGGAGATAGTCATTAAGATAAACAAGCCCGAGATACTAGTCCACGACTTCCTCGGACAAGTAATATACCTTTTCGCAACCGAGAAACTCCTATTCAGCGAATTCAACGTTGAGGTGAAGGAGGCGATAGGATACAAGCTCACAGCCAAACTGAAAGGCGAAAAATACGACCCAAAAAGACACAGGCTAGTGAAGGAAGTCAAGGCCGTAACCTACCATGACATGAAAGTCGAAGAGGGTAAAAACGGCTGGACAATAGAGGTCGTCTGCGACACCTGAGGCAAAAACGAACGTTTTTTAGATAAGTGCGATATATGACATATGGTCAGTCACTGGTTCCTCGCGCCAATCCTGCTGTTAATGCTATCGACCCAATCATCCGCAGCCGCATACACGATAAACCCGTACATTGGAACCACGACGACAACGATAGGCGACTGTTGCGAAAACTGCGACTGCCAAGCCGAGAAGACGTGTGATTCATGCGCAACATGCCGGTGGGACCAGACCGAGTGCACGCCAATAGGAGACCAAGTTAACCCATGCTGCAGAACATGCACCTGCACCTCCTGGCAGGAGTGCCTAGCCTGCGGCTGCTGCCTCGCAAGCGACGGATTCACCTGCCGGGGGGCACCCTGCACTAACTCCACCACAACCACCACGCCCTTGACTTACCTGAGGCCTAGCACCACCTCAACGACGATGCAACAAAGGGTGAGGACAACATCAACCACCACCACAACATACCGCAGGCTACCCAACGCAGGGGACATCCTGGCAAAGTACACTTCCACGACCCGGCAACCAACCGCCACAACCGACACCACATACACTACGACCACGACTCAAGCCACCGTCAAGACAAGCACATCAACCACCACAACATCAGCGACCAACCCCCCACCATCCTGCACAGATGGGAAAATAAACCAGGGCGAGGACTGGATAGACTGCGGCGGACCATGCGAGCTGTGCCCCCAACCAGCAGTCACAGTGTCGATTAAGAACCCGAAGACAGTGGAGACCGGAACACCATTCAACGTGACGGTAACCCTCCAGTCCAACAGGACAGGTAAGTACTCGGTCGCACTGAAACTACCCCCAAACCTCTACGGACGAGTGAAGGCATACACTAATGTGCCGCTAAAGACAGGAGAACCCAAGGAAGTGACGTACCTGATAGAATCGGACGACACCACCAAAGCCCAAGAATACGAGATGATGGCGAGCGTACTCGACCAGCGCAGAGTGGAGGTGGCAGCAAACAGGAGTGTAGTCCAAATAGTAAATCCAAAGGGAATAATCGGAAAAATAGAGGACTTGCTTGGGAGCAAAGGGGCGAGGTGGCTCCAGGACAGAGTGTTCTTCATACTCAATAACACAACACACATGATAACCGACAAGGCGCCAACCCTCGCGATGCTGATTTTTACGGTAGCAGCATGCGCATATTACCTAGAAAAACGCACAAGAAGGATGTGGGGCAATTGAGGTTTCTGACGATTTTTATCGCCAAATACGAATAAGCTAACATGGACGCACCGACCAGAGCCCTCCTCGCCATCATCCTGATAGCGTCACTATCGAGCGCCCAGAGCCACGCCACACTGCAGGGGTACGTGCGGGACGGCAACAGCGGAGAGAGCATCCCTGAGGTGAAAGTCGACGTGTACTTGAGCCAGGACCACGGCAAGACCGTGGCTTCAACGTCAACGGACGAGAAGGGCTTCTACATCCTGACAGTCCCACCGGGCGAATACTATGACGTTTACCTGCGCACAGGTGAGGTAAACCCGAACCAGAGGACCTCCCAGGCAGTCCAAGCAAACGGAGTCTACACCCTGAACTTCAACATAGTCGCGGAATCCGCCTACAGCAGCTCAGTCGTCGAGAAATACGGTGTCAGCGCAATAGTAATCCTCGCGTTCATACTCTTTGCCATTATACTATATGACCGGCTCGCCTCAAGGAAGCCGACGAAACAGGATACTGCATCACTCAGGAAGCAAAAGGATGAGATACAGGGCATGCTGGACCTCGCAAGATACAAGTACCACCATAGGGAGATAGACGAGGAGAGCTTCCGGGCCATAACCAAGGACCAGCAGGAGAAGCTCATCGAACTTGAGGCAAGGCTTGGCAAGCAGGACGGCAAAGCCTAAGTGAGCCCCATAATCTTGTAGATGTCCTTGGCTGATGAATCCATCTTAGCTACCAGAGCCAACGCGTCAGTGAGAGGCTCCTTCGACTTCACCAGTGCAATCAACGCTGTGTCACTGTTCTCAAGCACGAGGAAGTAGGCTCCATAGCCCAGGACCTCCGTGTAAGCCCTCCGCATCCCCACTGGACTGTAGCGGGCCACCATCGCGAGCACGTCGTCCAGACTGCGGCTGAGCGGCTCCCAAACGTCGGACACCTCCTCCTTGAAGTGCTCCGGGAACATCATGAGCCCCTCAAGCCCCCGGCGGGCGACCATGCAGGCGCTGATGCGCTCATCAGAATCCTTGAGCGCCTTCAGGACCACCATGATATCGTCTGATTTTGTCATCCTATGTGCGAAGAACGATGCCCTTCCCAGTGAACTCCAGTATCGCCAACCTCAAGTCGACTGGAGTCCCCCTCATCTTCTTCACCGAGAGGAGACGCTCCGGCTTGCCGCCGAACGAGTTTATCTCAAGGAGGATGACCCCGTCGACCGCGAACTCGCTGACCGTATCCCGCGACAGGTACTGGCTCTTCTCAGCCACCTCGGAGATGAGAAGTGAAGTCGCCCCCATCCGGTTTACCTCCCGCACTATGTAGTAGACGTCCTTCCTTGTGACTTCCATGTGCTCGGGCGGGAACCTGACGCCAGCCGACTCCGAGAGAACCTTACCCAGCTCACGACTCACCCGGCTGCGGTACACCACACCATGCTCCATCATCGTGGTGAGGGAATCTAACACGAGGCGCTTGGCGCCCAAGTCCCTGACTCGCTTGCCCACACCCTCGATTATGTCCCCCATGTCATCGGTTTCCACGAAGTAGACCTGCAGGAGCTTCTTCTTCTCAAGGGCAGGTATGTCCCAGCCGAACTGCTTCCCATGCTCCACGAGCTTCTCCCGGCTCTCCTCAAATGACACATACAACCCGGACTCACCGGCCTGCGCGCCAGAAACCAGATACTGTAGGCACAGCAGACTCTTTCCGGTACCGCAGGCCCCGCTCACGAGAACGCTCGAGCCCGCAGGAAAACCCCCACCCAACAACTTATCCAAACCAGCCAACCCCGTAGCAACTCTATCCATCAGTTAAGTAATTATACATCCAATATAATATGTTAACCACGCGGACATCGTAAAATGCAGCGCACATTAGTGACGACACTGATATTGACGGCCTTCCTTCTTAGCATAAACATTCCGTTAGGTGTTGCCCAGGTAACTGGCGACACCTCGATGACGATACCCAACGATTATGTGATGCCGAGTACGACCACCACAACAAGCACAACATATTACACAACCAGCTCAACCACAACATCCACCACAACAACAACAAAAACAACAACCACAACATCCACCACCATAACAAGCACAACATATTACACAACCAGCTCAACCACAACAACACAAACATCAACCACCCCCACCACAACCACCACAACAACATCAACCACGACAAGAACGACCACGATGATATCAACCACAACTACGACTACTCTTCCCCTAACATGCCAGCAGAAATGCCAGGGGGAAGGATACAACATCTACACCTGCTGTCCTGAACTAAATGCCTGCCCAGGATACACCCTTACGAGCCTAAGTAGCGCAGACCAATGGTGCACAAACAACATCCAGGGGACACTATTCTGCGAGTGCATGAGAACCGCAGCCACTACGTCAACGTCTTCCACCACCACTACCCCGCAGGTAACATGTCCGGTGAAATGCGCAAGCGAGGGGTATGGCGGATACCAATGCTGCACTGGAATGCACTCCTGCCCCGGATACTCCTACACCATCGTCAGCAGCGCAGACCAATGGTGCCTGAACACAAACGCCGGACTCTTCTGCCTATGCGCTGACTCAACAACAGCCACGACAACGACGCCCACAACAATCCAACCAACCACCACAGAACCTACTGCCACAGAGGACAAAGCCACCACAACCACAACTGCCCCAAACCCAAAGGCAGATGAGGCGTCAACCTCCTCGACAACGTTTACGCTGCCGCCACACATCCAATTCACGGACACAACAGCCCCAAAGCAGACAAACCCTGAAAGACAGACCAGGAAAACCAGCGATAGAGGACTTGAGAGTGATATAACGCCGACCACGACACCGAAGACAGTGGCTGAGCCCGTTAAAATCGACCTCAATCTGGGGGATACAGTCTATGTGGAACCTGGGGGGACTCTGGACATAGAGGGAACCGTCACGAGCAATACAATGATTAGCCGCCTCGACTTTTCGCTAAAAACCCCGGATGGATTCACAGTCACTGGACTATCCAATCGAGTGGACATTACTGAAGAGCTCACAGGCGACGTCGGAGGCATGATAAAAACCGATGAGAACATCAGCGCAGGCGAGTACATGGTGAACGCGACACTACGGGATAGGAACGGACTGCTTAAGGCTTCCCGGGGAGTCAGGGTCGTGGTCGTCGAGGGCTTGATATTACCAATCGTCAACGCACGACTGCCGCCGATAGAGGTCATACAGGAACGCCTCTTCAGCATGAGCAGAAAGACGTTCATCACATTATACCGAAACAGGATACTACTGGGTGTGTTGGCACTAACAGTGGCTACTTTAGCATACGCCTATCACAGGCACCGAAAGAGGGCACAAACTGGGGGGATATAGGAAATGAAATACAGTAAACCCGATAACATTTAAATCCAGGGGCTCTTTAACTCTCGTATAGGTCAAAGGCTCAAGATGTTTCGTTTTAAATCTCCATTCTCATTGTTAATCAGTTAATGAAAACGATTCACATCATCTTCGCGATGGTTTTGCTGCTCTCAGGGTGCATAGGCCAGAGCCCAACCTGCAATAAACCGTATATCCTCATGGGCTCCTCATGCTGCCTGGACGAGAACAACGACGGCATATGCGACAGCGACAAGCCAGTATGCGGAAGCCCGTACATACTCGTCGGGAAATCCTGCTGCCTGGACGGGAACGGCAACGGCATCTGCGACAGTGACGAGAAAGCGGCGGCCACGGCCACCACGATTGGGGAGCAGCCTGAAACTTCCACTTCGGTGACTGTGACCACAACGTCCATACGCTCATCCACGACCACCCAGGAGGCCGGTTGGTATACTACAACGAGCACTGAGGCGCCTCCGACCAAGGCATGCAATGTGATAGGAGACTGCCCACTCTACAACAAGACCAAGTGTGACAGCAACGGGCGCAGTTATCACGTATACTACACCCCAATATCCTGCGCGAAGGGCGAGTGTATCTACGGAAGCGGCAGGGACTTGGGTGCGATGCACTGCTACGACTGGGAGGTGTGCGTGAACGGCGTAGGCTGCGTAGACCGCTCCTCGACCACGACTACGACATCGACGGTCGCTACCTCATCCTTGAGTTCAACCACCCTCTCGCAATACTACCAGAACATAATCGACCGGGTCGCAAGCAGGCAAGCGAAGATGACAGCGTCCCTCTCCACGACCACGACAACACTCCTAAACTGCGTCGACCCTGACGGCGGCAAGAAACCTGAAATCCGCAGCGTGAACGCCTCAGGATACTACCAGGACAACAAAACCTACATCCCAGACACGTCAGAGTCCTGCTTCGACTCAAGAAGCGTCATGGAATACTACTGTGAGGCCACGATAGGCGGAGGCTACCTGCACTCGATAATACTAGACTGCGGAGGCACCTGCTGGGAGGGCCGCTGCTGCAAGGAAGAGGGCCGGACCTGCGACAAGGACTCGGACTGCTGCAGGGGAACCTGCAGGAGCGCCGGGATGCTAAGGTACTGCATAAGTTAACCCCACTTTTCCTGCGCTTTTGGGGATATTTCTTTAACAAACCTAAACCAACTTGTATCAGGTATACGACCACTGGGTGCCGGTGGGCGGCTCTTGTTTCTGCTTCTGCCGCCCACCGGACGACTTGGAGTATATAAGATGTGGGCTCCTAATCTCCACCATGGCCAAAGACGTACCCAAGAGACTCTACAGAAGCTCTGAGAACAGGATAATCGGCGGCATAATGGGAGGCATCGGCGAATACTTGAATGTCGACCCCGTCGCCGTCCGCGCCGGCTTCGTTATCGCAGCAGTATTAAGCGGCATATTCCCCATGCTCCTCGCATATATTGTGCTCCTGTTCGTCATACCAGATAAGAAAAAGTAAATTCAGGAGTGGTGGGCCTGTTTAATCCAAGCCTTCCCTCTCACCACCAGTTCATCCAGTTTAGTCTGGCTCTTCGCCTCTGCTGTTATCCGCACGAAATCCTCGGTACCTGACGGCCTCAGGAGAATCCAACCGTAATCGTAGGTAATCCTTATGCCATCTACGTCACTGTAATCCTCGCCGCAGAGTATCCCCTCAAGACCAGACATTATCTTCTCCTTCTCGTGGGGCAGGCAGGATATCTTCACCCGCTCCATCGGGTAGGATGGTATGTCCTTAACCAGAGAATAGAATTTTCCGTCAGCTACGAGCTTCGTCGCCTTCGCCACCGTCGCCACGCCGTCTGGGAATATGTGGATATCGGGGAATAGGTAGGTGCCGCTCGGTTCCCCGCCGAAGCCGGCCTTGTGTTCCCTTATGCCGTCTGCGACCGCGACGTCGCCGACCGCCACACGGTACACGCGCCTGCAGTATTCCTCTATCCTCATCGACGCGTCGACTGTGGTCACCACCTTGTCGGACTGGGAGGCGAGGACAGTGAGGAACGTGTCCCATTCGATGAGCCTGCCGTCCGCGCCTATCGCGCATGTGCGGTCTGCGTCCCCGTCGTGTGCGAACGCTATGTCAACGCCGCTTCCTGCGACCTGCGCGCAAGTCCCCTCCAGGTTCTTCGCAGTCGGCTCAAGGGGGTGCGGGAAGACGCCGTCGCGGCGGTCATTGATTATCGTCGAGCGGCAATTCATCGCATCCAACACCCGCGGGGTTACGACGCTGCCCGCCCCGCCTGCGCAATCAAGAAGCACTTTCACGCCGTCTGCTTCACCGACCTTCTTGACAATCAAATCCACATGCCTGCCGACGTAGTCGGCGTCCTTGACGCCGCCGCGCCCGGATGCGAACCTCCCGCTGTGAAATACCGCCTCGACCGCATCCTCCTCCTTCGGGTTGAAAGCGCCCTTTTTGCTGAAGAACTTGAAACCGTTGTATTCCGGCGGGTTGTGCGATGCGGTGACGACGACGCCGACACCCAACTGGGCGGTCGCAACACCCACAGTAGGAGTGGGAACCAGACCCAACCGCACGACGTCACGACCTGCAGAAGTCAACCCCTCTACGAATTTCCCCTCAAGACGTGGGCCGCTATCCCTGCAGTCGCGGCCGATGGCGACAGTAGATTTTACCGTAGAGCCGAGCGCCCTGCCGAGGTCGAGCGCGAAGTCATCGGTGAGCTCTGTGACCCTCTTGCGGACACCCGATGTGCCGAATAGCCTGCCCATCTCAGATATATGGTAGGGGTCTGTTATTAAGTTCTCCCAGTCAGATGGTGATTGTTATCTTCGACCCTGCTGTCGGGTGTCTTTCTCGGCCGGATTTTCGCATCTCCACTATGCCGTAACGTTGGAGTAGACTGAGGTCGCGGCTGATGTTCTCTCGCTTGCGATGCAGTTTAGATGCAAGTTCCCCAATGGTGTATTGTCGTCTGCGGATTTCATGTATGAGCCGCACCCGTTCCCCGCTCAAGACCTTAGGGAGGTCCTCGATGGAGACATAAACTCTGTGTGCCACCTCACGTTCAGCAGCCTGAGGATTGTCGAATATCCTGTTGACGTCTTCTCTCATGTCATTGATGGAGCCTATCCTTACTTCCACTTTACCGTCCATTTTCACGATTTCCTCTCAGACTGCACGAGCCTGATGTATTTTTGTTTATAGTCTCTCCAGTTCCGCTCTATGTCATCCAAGGCTATATTGAATGCCTCCTTGTATGCCACTTTAGGTAACCCCCCCTTAGTGTGTGCTCTTGTGTAGAGTATGTCTTTATGGGCGTACCCATGGGCGCAGTCATACCTTACCACCTGATGCGGCCGCCCGTTAATTAGAGTATAATAGATTACTGCAAAATCTTGGATTTTGCCGTCTTCTATGGTGATTCGTGTGTGAATCTCATCTTCCTCCCACTGTAGGATTTTTGTGCGCTCAACCACCCGACGCATATGTATCATGTAAAGATACATATATAAATGGAGAAGGTTAGAGTGACGGAAAAGTGACTTATATTACTTAAGCAGCGCTAGCCTCGCAAGGAGGGCTTCAATCTGTATTCTCTCGTTGGCGCCTTCGACGAGGGTGAAGTTCGTCTCCCCGACGAGGTCGATAATCTTTACCTTCGTCTTGTCGTCGGCCTGCACGTTCATCGCCTCCCTGTTCATCTGCAAGAGTATGTCCTCGCCGCTTAAGCCGACGCTGAGCATGAGCTTGTCGAGGAGGTTGCGGGCGTCGAGGAACTTCCCTGATAAGGCGAGCGTGAGGAGCGTCTTTATGTCCTCCGGCCTCGCGCGGGTGGTGATGGAGTAGACGTGGTCCTCGTTCACGGCACCGAGGGCTGCCGCACTCTGCAGTATGTTGATTGCGCGGCGCATGTCCCCCTCACTCACATAGAGTATCGCCTCAAGGCCGGCCTCATCGTGTTTCACGCCCTCTGCCTTTAGTATCTTCTCCAGGTACTTCTTCACTGACTCGCGGGTGAGGCGCGTGAACCTGAACACCGCGCAGCGGCTCTGTATCGGCTCTATTATCTTGCTTGAGTAGTTGCAGCTGAGTATGAAACGGCATGTGCCGGTGTACTGCTCCATAGTGCGCCGCAGCGCATTCTGCGCCTCGCTCGTGAGCGAGTCCGACTCATCCAAGAATATTATCTTGAAGTCGCCGAAGAGCGGCATCGTGCGGGCGAAATCCTTTATCTTGCTGCGGACGACGTCAATGCCCCGCTCGTCTGAGGCGTTCAACTCGAGGAAGTCATGGGTTATGTCACCGAACATCTCCCGTGCTATGGCCATCGCGGCCGTCGTCTTGCCGACGCCCGCGGAACCTGCGAATAACAGATGAGGCATGCTCCTGGCCTTCACGTACGCCTCAAGCCTACCCACAATCTGCTCCTGCCCCACTATGTCATGGAGTTTCTTGGGCCTGTACTTCTCTGTCCACGGCAGTTCCATGGAATCATATTGTGTTTCAGGGTATAAATTACTGAGGGCGCAAATACATTCCATGACTGTACAGGAAGGCAGGGGGCTTGCGGGCCTGGACGTCCTCATCCTCTTCATCGCGATAGTGCTCGTTGCTGCCGTGGTCGCCGCACTGCTCACATCCTCTAACATGGCGCTCACTCAGCGCGCCAAAGCGGTCGAGAGCGAGAAGCGCAAAGGCATACAGAACCCCATAACCATAGAATCCATCAGAGGGCGCGACACAAACGGCGACAGGAGGCTTGATGAGCTCATAGCCACAGCGCGCCTGCAGGATAGTAGCGAACCCCTTCGACTGAACGAGACTCTCATTTTTGTGGTATCAAAGGCCACGAACTGCACGGCCCTCAAGTACGGGACAGACCCAAACATCGACTGCACGTACACAGTCGAAGTCGGCAAGAGAGGAAACAGGTACCATGAGGGGGAGATGAACGTGGGCGACCTCATCGAATTCCACTACAGCGGCCCCACCCTAAAAAATGGCGTGGAAGACACCAACGCGGCGTTCACCTTCGTCCCGCCTGAGGGATACAGCACCCAGGTGAAATTCAACATACCAGAGAGGATACCCCAGCCGAACACTGGCCTTTGGCCACTAAACGACTGAGTTTGAGTGACGCTGTCTGGGACATATTTATGCTTGCCCTGCTGGATATTTTATGGGATTGGTGTTGAGATGGGAGAATTATTCCGCAAACGGGGTGGTGATGAAAAACAATATGGGGATTTGACTCCACTACCTAATTTTTCAAAGGAAAAACCCTTGTTCAATCCTGAAGCAGAACACATACTGGCGGACGAACTTCGTGGTTTCATATTAGGCAAGCGTTCTACTGGCAGATACATGGATATTGAGTACCTACCCCACCTGACATACCTGTCCGCTTTCCTCAAACAATCGGCTGAAAAGGGGAGCGGTTTACGCCCTGATTTTGAAAAAACCCCGTTTGAAAAAAAACTCCCCGCTCTCTTCAAAGCCCTCGGGTTCAAGACATTATGTGATGTCGGATGCAGCGGATATTGCGATGTGCTGAAATTCCTATCCCCGATGCTCAGACCCGAAGGCATAGGATTGTATGGTTTGGACAGACATGAACCTAACCCCCATGAGTTAGAGTCTATCCCTAGGCATGGTATTCACTTCGTGCAAGGTGATGGTATGGTCCTTCCCGATCTTATCCAAAAGCGGGCTGATTTTGAGGAAGTTAAGCATGCTGGCGGTTTCGATGTCATTCTCCTAAATGGCGTCACAAGTCCGGGGGCTTTTGAGAGGGGATTAACGGCTTTTGATGAGGAAGTCAGGAACGCCCGGCAGCTGACGCAGGCATGCGTCAATTCGTTGAGTTTAAACCCGCATGCGTTCGTCTTACTAACTCCAAAGAATACTGTATTGACTTTAGACCGCAAGGAAGTTGAGTCTTTTTCAAGGGTATTGCACTGGAGGGATGCGGCTGCAGAGGAGATAAAGGCAAGCGAGAATACCAAGGAATGGCTCAGCCAGAGGGGTTGGGCCGCTAAGGTGGCAATCCTCGGCAGGAAATAATCCAGGACTGTTTTTATCTGCGAACTGAGTATATCTTCTCAAAATGCCCGTTAACGCAGTGGGTGAGTACGACCCTAAGGCTTTGGAGGAGAAGGTCCTCGGTTTCTGGAAGAGAGAGGGTATAATGGAGGAGACCCTGAAGCCGCGTAAGGGGAAACTATTCTCGTTCCTTGAGGGCCCACCGACCGCCAACGCCCCGCCAGCCTTACACCACGTTGAGATGCGCACGTTCAAGGATGTCGTGAACAGGTACCACTACATGCTGGGGGAGAGCGTGCCCCGGAAGGCAGGCTGGGACTGCCACGGCCTCCCGGTCGAAGTCCAGGTGGAGAAGGAACTGAATCTCGGCCACAAGAAGGACATCATCAACTACGGGCTTCACAAGTTCGTGGAGAAGTGCCGCGCAAGCGTCTTCAGCCACATCAAGGAATGGGACACGCTGACTGAGAGGATGGCTTACTGGATTGACCTGAAGAGCCCGTACGTCACCATGGACAACGACTATATCGAAAGCGTCTGGTGGAGCGTCAAACAACTCTGGAACAAGGGACTGCTCTATGAGGGCCACCGCGTCGTCCCCTTGTGCACAAGGTGCGGGACGCCACTGTCATCCCACGAGGTCGCATTAGGATATGAGACCGTGAAGGATGAGACCGTCATAGTCGCCTTCAGGGCGAAAGAAAAGGATTTCAGCATACTCGCGTGGACGACGACACCCTGGACGCTCCTAAGCAACGTCGCCCTCGCAGTCAAAAAAGACATCACATACGCCGTGATAAAGTACAAGGGCGAAAAGTACGTCCTCGCAAAAGACCTCGCTGCAAGGAGGTTCCCTGAGGCGGAAGTGGAGCAGGAGATGAAGGGCGCAGACCTCGTAGGAATCGAGTATCATCCGCTCTTCAGCCACTTCATCAACAAGCTTGAGAAGCCCGCCTGGCGCGTCATCTCAGGCGACTTCGTCACCACTGAGGAGGGAACAGGCGTAGTACACATCGCACCAGCGTTCGGCGAGGACGACTACAATGCGGGCCAGGCCAATAACCTCCCCCTCATCAACCCAATCGACCTCGAGGGGAAGTTCACCCAGCAGGTCCCTGAACTTGCAGGGATATTCGCGAAGGACGCTGATGCGAAAATCGTGAACTGGCTGGATGAGATGGGCGCCCTCATAGCGAAGTACCCGTACGAGCACGAGTACCCCTTCTGCTGGAGATGCAACACCCCACTATTATACTACTCCATGAGGTCGTGGTTCGTGAAAGTATCGGAAAACATCCCGAACCTCATGAAACAAAACGGTAAAATCACCTGGTACCCGGAGACCATCGGTACCGGCCGCTTCGGAAACTGGGTCGAGAACGCCCGAGACTGGGGACTGTCCAGAAACCGCTTCTGGGGAACCCCAATGCCCATATGGAAATGCGAATGCGGGGAGACGAAAGTCGTTGGGTCACGCAAGGAACTCATGGAAAATGCGACCACCAAGGTGAAGCCGGACCTTGACCTGCACCGCCCCCACGTGGATGAGATTAAGCTCAAGTGCAAGTGTGGGATGAGCATGACACGCGTCGAATACGTGATGGACTGCTGGTATGATTCGGGGGCCGCGACATTCGCACAATACCACTACCCATTCGAGAACAAGGAACTCTTCGATAAAGCCTTCCCGTATGATTACATATCAGAGGCAACCGACCAGACCCGCGGATGGTTCTACACGCTCCTCGTCCTCTCCACGCTCATATTCGACAAGCCAGCATACAAGAGCTGCGTAGTCGGCGGCCTACTCCTCGACGACAAGGGGGAGAAGATGAGCAAGAGCAAAAACAACATCATAAACCCGTGGGAACTGTTCAATACCGTCGGGGCCGATGCTGTTCGCCTGCAGATGTGCTCGACCGCACCCTGGAACGTGAAGAGGTTTGGCAAGGAGAGCCTTGGCGAGCAGGTGATTCCGATGCTGCGCACGCTCTGGAACTGTTACTCCTTCACAGTCCGCTACATGAACCTCGACAACTTCGACCCGAAAGGCCACAGACTAGATGAGAAGCACCTTGAAGTCGAAGACAAGTGGGTTCTTGCAGCCGCCGACAGGATGAGCGAGAGCGTCAAGTGCGCGATGGACCGCCACGAATACCACCACGCAGTCGCCGCAACCGCCAACTTCATAGTAGAGGACCTCTCAAGGTGGTACATCAAGATAATACGCGACCGCCTATGGCTCGAGGACAAGGGGGGGAAGATGAATCCCTCAAAACAGGCCGCGTACATGACACTCGCCACCGTATTCGAGAAGGTGTGTTTGACTTTGGCCCCGATAGCCCCCTTCATCAGCGAGGAGATTTATCAGAACATCATCCGCAAGGACGTGAAGAGCATACACTTGATGAGCTGGCCAAAGCCCCAGAAGGTCGATGACAATGTACTACGGGACATGAACATCGTGCGCGCAGTCTTCGAGGCAGGCAGCCGCTGCCGCCAGGACGCGAAGATAAAATTACGGTATCCAATCACTGAAGTCAAAATCAGCGGAGACTCGCATGTGAGGGACGCAGTGAAACGGATGGGGGGGATAATATCAAAGCAACTAAACTCCAAGAGCGTCGAATACGTGCAGACGCTGCCGAACGTGACATACACGGCATCACCTGACTTCAAGGTCATCGGCCCCAAATTCGGCAAAGACGCCGGAAAAATCGCGACTGCAATAAAAGGGAATCCCTCCGAAGCCAAGAGGATAAAGGAGAGCGGGAAGGCCGCGAAACTCGCAGGCTACGAAGTATCCCCTGAGATGGTGCTTGACATCAAACTGCAGGCGCCGGAGAAGCACACTGCCGCGGACTTCGTCTCAGACGCATCAGCCGGAGTCGTGATGATAGACACGACAAGAACGCAGAGTCTCATGAACGAGGCACTCGCGAGGGACCTAATCCGTAACATACAGGAACTCCGAAAGAAAGCAAACCTCAACGAACTGCAAAGGATAAGGGTGAAAGTAACAAAGACGAAGGACATCGAACTCACGCTTGCCGAATTCAAGGACCTCATACTCACTGAAGTCAGAGGCGACGCGATAGAAACGAAAGACGGCCTCACAACCCCCGAGAGCCTAAAATACGAAGGGGAAACGGTATACTACAGCATAGAATACTAGAAGTTTTGGGGGATTTTCTGTTCTTACCCAACACTCTGACGTTCACATGTGTGGTATTTATACATGTATTTGCATGTATTTATGCAATGGTTAGAATGACGTTTTCCATACCGGACGACATGAAGAAGAGGTTGGATGCGAGGAAGGATATAAACTGGCCCGAAGTTGTAAGAGAGGGTATGGAGAAGCGACTGGAAATACTGGAGAAGATGCACAGCAAGGGGGCGATTTGACCATGGCCTGTATCACAGTCAACGTGGAGCCTTCACTGAAGAAGAGAATTGAGCGTTTCAGCTGGGTCAACTGGTCTGAGGTAGGCAGGCAGGAAGCTCTTAAGAGGGATATCTTTGAGGGATACATCCAAGGGGGGAAGATATCGGCCGACGACCTCAAGTTCTGCGAATCAATAGACTGGCACCCAGTGGACGAGCTCCCCCTGAGGGAAGAATTCGTCAAAAAAATCAAGGGAATAGAAAAAGGCCCACACAGCAGACGCATGAACGCCAAGGAACTGAAGGGATGGTTTGAGGGTTTATAATGTTCGAGTTCTCAGTCTCCGACGAACTAACTGAGAAATTAGGGGTCATCAAAAAGAAGGACAAGACACTATTTCTGGCCGTTGAAAAGAAAATGCTTCAGATAGCCTCATCGGACGACGCCACGATACAACACTACAAAAACCTGCGCGGCGACCTAAGCCACCTGAAGAGAGTACACGTTGGCAGCTTCATCCTCACCTTCAAAGTCAAAGAAGACTTAATTACATTCGAGGACCTGGAACACCACGACAAAGCGTACAAGAGATAATCAATTTATATACTAAATTCTTTTTATAATTCCCTGCATCTCTATCGGTTGATAGTCGACGACTTCGGCGCTCACGTTTATCGTCTTTTTCTCGCGGTTGATTAGAGGGTAATTCTCCGGGTCGTTGTTGTGTATATGGCCGTGTATCGTCCACCCATTCCAGTCTAAGGGCTTGATTTCTGGGTCGTGGATGAGGTAGAACTCATGAGAGCCATATTGGAGGAATACATCATAAGTTGGAGGATAAGTCTTACAACCCGCCGCGTGAACATTCTCGTGGTTCCCTTCAATGAACTCTATTCGGCCATTCAACTTAGACAGCCAGTATCGGGGTCCCCGGCTGCCGCGACCATAGGACATGTCCCCAAGGAAAATCACTGTATCATTGGGTTTAACCACCCTATTCCAGTTCGAAACGAGAACCTCATTCATCTCCTCAACACTCTTGAACGGTCGATTACAATACTTGATGATGTTCCGGTGGTCTAGGTGGAGGTCTCCAATGAGGAATAGGTTGTCTTTTGAGTTTGGGTTATGCTTTATCGTTACTCGAGTGCGTTTGCCCCCATTGCGACTGAACTCCTTGATTAACCTGACATCCTCGAGGAAATTCCTGTGATTCAATGCCTCATTCCGGTTAAGACGCCTCCGCTGCAATAAGTCGTACTCGGAGTAAATCCTCCCATGTTTCAGCAGAGTCACCCGTAACACATATTCACTTATTTTCGGCTTCTCCAGACCCCGAACATAAGACCATAACCGGTCAAACTGACGCTCGACATGGTTAGCCAATGTCGTGTGGAAGATGAAATCATTCCTATCAACATCCCACTCTCGGGTAGAGCATATAGGATTCAACTCCTTCGCAAGATTCAACCTTAACTGCCTCAACTCATCAGAAGGCTTCACATCCAACTGAATAACCCTATTTCCAATATGGTCGAACCCAGATAGAGTATACCTAGGTAACTCGCACCCCTTACAAACTTTCAGAAATCGGTTCACCATCTCAGACTCGTCACTGGTGCTGAATCCACCATACAAAGTCATATGAGCAGGGTGCCCCCTACGGGCATTCTGCTTAATCCCGAAGGTCTGAGATAAGTCTCTGCACAAGTCCCTCACATACTCCTTAGAAGAGCCGAAGAACCTATACTCAATCAAATAAGGACCGCCAGAACCGCCACCTTGAAATAATCTTCGCAAGAAGTCAAACATCAGTGAACCACCGTCGAATAACCAGTTTGCCACTCCTTCCCGCAATTAGCGTACTTATGCCAACCCAAAGTCATAACAACCAAAAAATAATAAGAATTACAGGATAAAACAACCAGTTAAAACACGTGTATAAACACTGAAATTTAACCTCAGACAACCGAGTATTCTAGGAAATGAGTGACAAGGAAACGTTCTATGATATCCTCGGCGTATCACAAACAGCCTCTCCAGACGAAATTAAATCCTCCTACAAGAAACTCTCACTCGTATACCACCCAGATATCAACAAAAGCCCCAAAGCCCATGAGAAATTCCTGGAGATAAAAGAAGCCTATGAAACATTAATAGACCTAGACCAAAGGAGTCAATACGACTACAAACTAGGAGTTAATTCGCCCCCCGAGCCACCTAAAGAGAGAAAATACTGCACTTATTGTAAACAGGAAATCAGTGGTACAGCATACATATGTAACCGATGTAACAGACGATACTGCACACACCACAAGCACCCGAAAGACCATGCCTGCCTAAACTATCACCCAACAACAGACCTGAGACAATGTCACTACTGCGGCAGAAAAATAGAGGATATGCCCTTCAAATGTCACAGATGCAATGAAATATTCTGCCCAGACCATAGGTTACCAGAAAACCACGGATGCGCCCAAAAAAGAATAGACATATGTCACTACTGCAAACAACCGATACAAGGAAGAGCAACCATATGCTCACACTGTAAAAACCTATTCTGCAACATACACGGCACTCCAACTAGACACCACTGCACAAGCATCCATAATAATCGCTGCAGAAAATGCGGGAGAGAGATATCATGGGGCAGAACAATCTGCGACGACTGCCTAGACTCAGGCCCCAAACCCAACTACTGCAGAAAATGCAAGATTGCAATACCACCAGGACGAATATTATGCGACAGATGCAACACCAAACCAGGCCCCCACAACATTACAAAATACGTGATAGCAGCGATAATAGCAATAGCCATACCCTACAGCACATACAACAACGACATCATAATCCTGCCATTCTTCGCAGGCCTCATCCTACTGCTAACAGGACACAAGTGGGGTTTCTACACAACAATACAGGCGATTGTCATCCCCGCACTCACACAAATGATGATGCCAACCCCCTCACCACTCAAAATCCTAATCGCTGGAGGACTACTCCTCGCATCATACTTCTTCACCCAAGGTCTCTATGATGTCAGAGCACTCAGAAGATACCCAAGATGGCTTATTGTCTTGGCGGTCGCAGTAGGAGTTACAGTCCTTACACTTGGAGTGACTCAACAGATACACCCAGTCAACACGATACAAAATGCGGGAAAAACAGCGAAATATGTCTGCCCAGACAATTCGATTGTCGACGACCAGAGTCAATGCCCACTAACATCCACAACAAACACCATCACAAACAAGATGGGATGCTGGGAATACTGCCAAAATCAAAATGAAGGATGGATGGGAGTATGCGTCGAAGACTCAAATACATGCTATCCTCTGTGGGGGTACTACTCAAAAGGAGACCCATCTTGCCCGAGAAACGCCAGAAACAAACCCACATACTGCTGCTGCGGACGAGACCCAGGATTCCTCAAAATACTAGATTCAAACACAGTCCCCAAAAAAGATGAACCACAACTAAAACAAGCACTATCCTCAACAACAACCACAACAAGAATAACACTAATGACAGAAACAACGATTAAAAAACTCAATGAGAGATGCGTAACCGATAAACAAGGACACCGACGATGCCAAGAATACGATGACACAAATAATGTATGCTGGATAGACATTAGGACTGACTTGGTAGTATGTACTCCCTCTAAGACATTAAATGAAATTCCATCAACTACCATCCAAGAGTATACTTATCAAGAAGTGACTCAGGACACAGAGCAACCGTCAACACAAACAGATCTAACCGGAGAAAAAACTGTTAAATTGAATTATGTATTGCGTGGAAGCTACTGGCAAATCACTTACCCTGTATACTATAGCCTGAACGAATATCTGAAAGGTCTGCCAAGGTGGTATTATGGAACACCAACCCAAACCGATATAGAACTCAAGTATCTAAATGATGAAAGACAAAAACAACAACTAGAACCGCTTTTAGACACAATACGTAAAGGAACTAATAACCCAGACGACCAAGCGAGAATAGCCATAAGTCTAGCCCAACAAATACCCTACGATTATGATAGATACAACAGTAATACATTTGATGAACGATACCCGTACCAGGTCATTTATGACAACAAAGGGGTGTGCGGAGAAAAAGCCAAATTAGCAGTGTACCTACTTAGAGAACTAGGCTACGGAACAGTACTATTCAGCTGGGAAGGACAACACGAAGCCGCAGGAGTCAAATGCCCGCAAGAAATAAGCTATAAAAGTACAGGATACTGCTTCCTAGAAGTAGCAAACCCGATAATACCGACCGAAAAACCCAGGACATACGGCCTCAATAATGAAATCACCCTATCTGACAATCCAGAAGTAATCCACATAAGTGATGGGAAACAATTAGACCTCACACAAGAATACCAAGATGCCAAAAAATTCGAACAAATACAAAATATGGGCCAAGTACTTCCGCCAGAAGTCTACAATCAGTACATGTTCTTAGCGAACAAATACGGGATTAAATTTGAGACCACATAAGTAGTGTCTATTTTTAGATTTTTGGAAAGGTGGGTTCCAAGGAGTTTCTTGTATTTGTCGACTTCGATGCGATAGGCTAATGGGGATTTATAACGTATCTTCAGCGGCCTTCGGAAGTAGTCTTACACTTTGAGTCCGTGTTTCTCTGCTTCTTTTTCGCTGAGGAGTTCGCCTCTGCTTTCGGCGCATATAAGCATCTGGATGTGGCATTTTGTGGCTTTTCTGTGAAGTTTTGTGGTTTTTAAACCCATATTACGTATACATTTACTGAGCAAAAGCAAAAGATTATAACTAACAAAAATGGAAAATGAGATTAGTCCCCTGGTGAAAGAACAAGTATTAACTCTGCTTGGGCAAACAAAAAAAAATATTGAAGAGATTGAAAAATTGTTGCGTGAGTCAAAAAAGGGGGAGGAGTCCTCTTTCATAAAAGTTTTAAAGGAGGTCGTTAAAAAAGGGGGGGTTGTTGATAAGGAAGTGTGGAAAACGATAGGTAACAAACAGGGTTATGATTCACGAGGGTTGGGTGGATTTTTTAAAGGTGATAAACCGATTATGGTAAGTATTGCCGGGGATAAAAGAGCAATTACTGAAAGAGGTAAGAGATTATTAGAGCAAGAGGATGGTGAGGTGTAATCAAATTGCGTCTCTACATCGACTCGAACGTCCTGATTAGCCTTCTCAACCATGAGTTCGGTGGTGGTTTGGAGTTCATGGAGTATAGGGTGCAGGAGTTCCTTGCAGTCTGCGCCGAGGATGGCCACACCTTGATTGCTTCTGATTTCTTTCTGCGGCAGGTATCAGACAAGACGATGCTCTCTAAGGACGAGATTCTCGGCTACCTCAAAGGATTGGGCGTGAAAGTGGAGCAAATCGTGGCTACACGTGAGATGATAAGAAGGAATCTATCGCGCTTAAGTGGTATAAAGACTGACCCGGAAGACAAGATCCACATGGCTTTGGCACTAGAGAGCAGATGCGATATGATAGTCACATGGAACATAAAGGACTACAAGCCTGCTGAGAAGGTTATAAAGTCCATTAAGCCGAGCGACTTTACTTGAGTTCTTCAATACTCATACCCAAGTCTTTGAGGTATTCGATGGCAACCTTCTTTTTCTCTTCTGGAGTAATCATCTTTTGCTTATAGCCCCGCTGCTTTAGCTTCTCCACAATCGGTTTGGTCCTCGCGCTTATTTCTTGCGCCTTCAGCTGTATCAATCTGGCTCGTACTGCGTCTCTGAAGAACGCATTTCTTGAGTGATACATCCCCTCATCCCCAACCATCTTGTCGACTTCAGCTACAAGTTTAGGTTCGATACGAACTAACACAGACTTCATGATATCACATGTGATATACAATATAGTATACAGTTATTTAAACCAGATTGATTACAATGAGAACGCCAGATAATGAGTAGATAGACGTTTGCAGGTCACCTGCCTCTTTTTATACCCTTAATACCTACTATATATTCCGTTTTGTAAGATGAAAGGTTCCGACGGTTATAGGAGGCGGAGTAGGAGTTTGCAGGTGAAGCCCCGTGATAAGGGGAAGGCGAGCATTCGCCAGCGTCTGCAGACTTTTGAGGAGGACGACAGGGTCTCCATCATAATCAACCCAGCCTACCAGAATATCCCGCACCCGCGCTTCGACGGGAGGATTGGGAAGGTCACAAGAGACCAGGGGAGAGCGTACCTGGTTGAGATAGTCGACGGAGGCAAGACGAAGGAGATACTCGTCACCCCGGAACACCTGAAGAGGGTCCCACAATGAACGTACACGGAGAGAGGCCGGTGCCGATCCAAGAGGTCGCTGGCGTCCTCAAGAGGAAGGATGAGGAGTACACCGCACATGGAGCGGAGCTCCTGTACGAGCAGAAGAAGGCCCTGGAGCACGCCCTGAAGTTCAGTAAAATCAGCGAGAAGGACGCGAAGGAGATGGCGGGGAAGCTGGCTGAGCTTGGGATGAGCCTCACTGACGAGCGCATAATCAAGGTAATCGAGTTAATGCCTAAATCGGTTGACGACATACGTGCTATTTTTGCAAAGGAGCGCTTCAAGTACACCGAGGAAGAGATAAAGAGGATAACTGACGTAGTGGATCAGTACCGGTGAAGGGGTGGTTTCGGTGAAAAAAGATGATTACGCTCGAGTCTTAGATTATCTACCAAAAGGGAAGTCTGAGGTCCCACCGCACAAGCGCAAGCCGCTCGTGCAGGCGATAGGCACAAAATACTTCTCGCTCTTGGAGATATCCCCGCAGGAGGGCATGACCTTCGAGTTGGATGAGAGTATATACATCGGCGATGAGACACGGGATAAGGTCGACCACATAGACCGCAGGATAAAGTATGAGTGGCTCACCCCGACCGCGAAGTCGGAGCTCCCGCACGTCCTCAAGGAGATAATAGAGGGTGACGAGAAGGACTACGTGACATTCTACAACACTGCGGGGACCATAACCACGAGGCAGCACAAGTTCGAGACGCTCCCGAAGATAGGCAAACGCCACAGGGACGAGATAATACAGGAGAGGGAGCGCATGCCCTTCGCGAGCTTCCAGGACATGAGGGAGAGGCTCAAGAGCAGCCCAGACCCCGCTAAGGTAATAGTGGACAAGATAGTGGAGGAGCTCAGGGGAGAATCCAAGTACTACTTCTTCGTGGACGAATACCACGGCGCAAGACACGACGACTGAGAATTAATACCCAATCATCAAATAGTTCCTTATGGCAATGCCAGTCTGCCCAAAGTGCGCTCAAGGCAAGTACCTATGCCCCAGATGCCAGCGCGAATTCGACCAAGGCCGCATCAGCGAATACGATGTCGAAGCCGCTAGGGCGATGCACGGGATATTCGGCCCAGAAGCCGACTTCAAGAAGGCTGTGGACACCCCAAGCCACGTGATAATAGTCGTCAAAGCAGATGACGTTGGGACAGTCATAGGCAAGGGCGGCGGAAACATCAAGAGACTCGCTGAAGCCCTCGAGAAACCCATTAAGATAGTCGGAGACGGGAGCGTGAAGGAGATGGCCGAGGCATTCATCGCACCCGCCAAGGTCAATGGGATAAACGAGGTCCTTGAGCCAAACGGCGTGAAAAAGACGAGGGTACACATAGCAAAGGCTGACCGGCCCCTCCTGAGGATGGACCTGGAGGCGCTGCGTAAACTCATCTCCGCCGTGAGCGACGAGAAAGTCGAAGTCCTCCTGGACTGAGCGGGACGTTTAAATATATCGTTTCCTCTATAGAAGACACTATGATGCGAAGCCACTACTCAAACGAGGTGACTGCTGCCCAGGACGGTGCGAAGGTCGTCGTGGCCGGCTGGGCCCATGAGATAAGGGATTTGGGGAAACTGAAGTTCATCGTACTACGCGACAGGGGTGGGTTCATCCAAATCTGCGCCAAAGAGGGAGTAAGCGACCAGACGGTGCTTGAAACTGTAAAGACCATAAGCAAGGAGTCGGCGATAAAGGTCGAGGGCACGGTGAAGTCAAGCCCGAAGGCACCCAACGGCGTCGAAATCAACCCCACATCAATCACGATAATAGCCCCGGCGCGCTCGCCGCTCCCCCTCGACGTCACAGAGAAGGTCGACGCCGACTTGGACACGAGACTCAACAACAGGTTCATGGACGTGCGCAAGCCGAAGGTGCAGGCGATATTCAAGATACGCGCGAAAGTCCAGGAAGCCTACAGGGAATTCTTCACAAAAAGCGGCTTCATAGAGATAAATCCTCCAAGCATCATCGCAGCAGCAAGCGAAGGCGGAACAAACCTCTTCCCGATAACGTACTTCGAGAAGGAGGCGTTCCTCTGCCAGAGCCCCCAACTCTACAAGCAGATGATGATGAGCACAGGCCTCGATAAGGTGTTCATCGCGATGCCGGTCTTCAGGGCCGAACCGCACGCTACCCCACGCCACCTCAATGAGATATACATGCTCGATATGGAGAAGGCTTTTATCGACGACGAGGAGAGCGTGATGGAGGAACTCGAGGGTGTCGTACACTACATGCTCAAGAAGGTCATCGAGGAATGCCCGAAGGAACTGGAGTTGCTCGGACGCAAACTCGAAGTCCCGACACTCCCATTCAAGCGGATAACCTACGACCAGGTCCTTGAGGAGCTCGCAAAACACGAAATCAAACTCAAGTGGGGCGATGACATACCGCCGGAGGGCGAGAGGAAACTCCACGAGATAATCAACGCCCCATTCTTCATAACACGATGGCCCACGGCAATCCGGGCGTTCTACTCAAGGCCGATAGACGATAACCCGAAAATCTGCAGCGCATTCGACCTCGACTACATGGGCCTTGAACTCTCAAGCGGCGCCCAGAGGATACACGACCACGACCAACTCGTCCAAGCCCTCCTCGACCGCGGACTCGACCCAGAAAACTTCGAATTCTACCTGAAAGCATTCCGCTACGGGATGCCACCACACGGAGGATTCGGCCTAGGAGTCGAGAGAATAGTCACATCCATATGCGGACTAAACAATGTTAGGGAATGTGTGTTATGGCCTCGTGACCGAAACAGGATTGAACCATAGATTCAGTGCCCCGCAGGGGCACACATTTTCGCCAGCCATTTGTTAAAAGGCTGCGAGAGTGCGTGTTATGGCCGAGGGACAGGAACAGGATTGAACCATATGTTATGTCCGCCGGAGGGAGTTTAAATTCTCGTCGTTCTCAGTAGGTTATATGATGGCAGAAGGTGGAGGACGGCATACTACAGTAGGGCCGGAGGCTGGAGGACTTATGGAATTGCATTCTCAAAAGTTGGTTAACGTCGGTGGTGGAGACTTGGGGGGTAAGAGCTTCAGGTTCCGCGTGGAGACGGCGGACGGCCGCTCAGGCGAAGCTTCAGCCCCTACGCCATTGAGGGATGATAGTCTACCGCCAGAAGCCCGTCTGCAACGTCTCGTTGACGTCATGGCAGACACGATTGCTGCGGCCGCTAAAGACGGGGGAATAGGTTTGTCTGAAATCAATGCAATCGTCTCCGGCGTGCCAGGTTCAAGAGACCCTAAGACAGGGTTGGCTGAGATGCCGAACGCCATAGGCAAAGACCCGGATACTGGCATGATGGCTGAGGTTGACATCGAAGGCGCACTAAAATCTAAGCTGGTATCAGCTGGATTGTCTCAGGGTGCGATTGTCCGATGCCTCAACGACTGCGACATCGCATCAGCGGCTGAAGACCTGGGGGAGAATCCTAAGGTCATCAACGGAGACAAAGATATCCAGCCGTTGATTAAACTGGAGAAATCGGTTTTCCTCCTCTTGGGAACGGGCATCGGCGGCGGAATCGCCACGGGCTACGGAGTGGATGAGGGAAAGACCGGCGTCATGGAACTCGGCCACGTGGAAGTCTACACGAACCTGCCAAAAGAACAGTTCGCATGCGGATGCGGAAAAAACCACGAAGGCAGCGTATGCATAGAGGCTGTTGCGTCAACGACAGGCCAGGAGAAGATAACCAGGTTCCTACTAACCGAGGAACTGAAAAAACCATCTTCCATCAGGGATGCTGAAGGAGTCAGGAACCTTCTTGAAGCCACGAGAGTTTGGAATCAGTCCAGGATGCCAAAGGTCGACGTCCACGACAAGGAAACATATTCAAGGAGCATAACGGCGATAACCGGCATACTCTCCACAAGTATGGGCAGCGTAGACGACATAATACTAGACGCAGGCACAATAGATCAATTAGCTATCGGGGCTAACCCCCAATCAGGCATAGCGGCGGAAGCTATGAGGATATCAGGTGAACACTTCGGCAGATACCTCAGGAACCTCATCACAGGCCAAAACCCGGCAAGGATTGTAATCGGGGGCGGCGGAGGGCTCACGTTCCGCGACACCACAGAGGAGACGAACCCATTCTGGTCCAGCATGATGGCTGAGCTTCGAGGCCCGGAAAACGACCCATGGAATTCGATAAGCAGGACGCAGATAATAGCAGTAACCGACACTAACGTTAACCTTGGCATACAAGGCAGCTTAGCACTCGCGAATAAACTATTGAAGGAAAACTGAAAAATGGTGAATGAAGTCCATGCAGCCCACATCCTCGTGAAAACCCAGGATGAGGCGAAGGTACTATACAACGTGATTAAGACGGGGCAGAAGACGTTCCAGAAGGTCGCTGAGGAGAAATCCCAGTGCCCCTCAGGCCGCAAAGGCGGCGACCTAGGCTGGTTCGGCCGAGGCAGGATGGTCCGCGAATTCGAGACCGCCGCATTCGCGCTCAAAAAAGGCGAGATGAGCCAACCCGTCCGCACGGAATTCGGATGGCACATAATAAAAGTACTGGAAGCCAAGTAGCTCATCTGTCGTAGACTCTGTCTCGTTTGTCGAAGTCTATCAAGTAGATTGTTTCGGTTTCTCGGTCATATGCGAATATGATCCTGAATGGGGGAATGTAGACTTTCTTCTCTTTTTTTCTATTGAATCTTAGGAATCCGCCCGTACGTTCAGGATCCTCGATAATTTTCGCTATCTGTTTTTTAACTCGCTCCTTGAGTCTCTCGTCTTTTATGTGTTTCACTCCCTGCTCAAAGGCAGGTTTGCGGACTATTTCTACCATCTCTCAAGGTCCCTGAGGAAGTCTTCCTCTGTCTGCCGTATGACATTCTTGCCGGCTTTAATGTCCTCCCAGAATTTCGTACAGATTTTAAAATCTGCCATGTCATGCCTGAGATCCTCGATAACCTCTGCCTTTATGTTCCTGACGGGCTCAAGGACAATCTTGTTGTCAACCATCACTGCAAGCATCTTCTCCCCGCCTTTGAGCTTAAGCTCCCTCCTGAAATCTTGGGGAATGACAACCTGCCCTCGCTCACCCAACCGAATAGATTCTATATCCATAAATCCACCTAGTATGAATAATATGAGCAATCATACCAATAAATACCCATGAGCCAAAGCCTAATGCTACCCGAACTGGTATCTCTTCCTTATCTTCTTCTTTATTGTCCACGTACAGTCTAGGCCTGTCGGGAACACTACGAGGTCTCCTGTCTTGAATGAGGCGGCCTCGCCGTTTTTCCCTTTGACTTCAGCCTCTCCCTCGAGGATGAGGCAGGTTTCAGGTTCGCTGTAGCTCCAGTCGAACACTGAGGGCTCCTTCTCCCAGATGCCCCAGTTATCCACCCCAATTTTTTCGAGTTCCTCCTTTGTCGGCTTGGATACCGTAATCTTCTTGGTGCCCATTTTTTCCTTGCATCTATTTATCGAATCGTCGAGTTTTGCCCTTATGCCTTCGTTGATTATGTCATCCATTCTCTGGTATGGTCGCGTATTCGAGTATGTTTTGTGCCCTTACCTCAACCTGTTGGTTTATCGCTTCCACGACATTGTATGGTGCTACGCCGTTTCTTGAGAGCAGTTCTGCCAGATATTGGTTCTCAATGGCTTTCTCTTCGACCTTGAATTGGATTTGCTCCCGTGGGCCCATATCAACCTCCACGAGTAATTCCCTGCTCTCAACACTCTTGAAAAACATGCATAGTGGGCCGTTAATCGGTGACTCAGAATCTCCTGGGACCCCCTTTATGGCTCTTTTCACGGTCTGGCTCGCCTGAATCATTGCCAGGGACAGTTTGATGCCGTCCGTGTTCCTCCTTGCGTCACCGACTGAAGCTACTGCGTTGTCCAGGAGGGTTTGGTTAGATGGGGTGATAACGTCAACTTCCTTTGGTCTGGCCATAAAAGGATATCGGATGGCATAGAATATAAGCCGAATGCATTCGGTTCGGGCGGTCTTTACCCGCCGTAGTAGTATTCTCCGCTTGCTTTCTGTTCCCTGTCTTTAACACTATCTATCTTGTTTGCGCGGGGGCGGCCGCTTTCCGGGTCCCGCCTGAATGTGGTGTTCATCTGTTTTAGGAAGTTGTTCATCCCCTGGCGCATTTCCATGGGCTTGCTTGCCTTGCCGTTTTTGCCTGATTCTCCTTGGAATACGAGGAGTTCGTCTGAGAGGTAGTCTATGAGGAGGATGTCGTGTTCTATGACTATGACCGAGACCTTGTTGTCGTAGCCGAAGGCGTGGAGGAATTTCCCGAGTGCGAGACGTTCTTCGACATCCAGGTACGCTGAGGGTTCGTCGAGCATGTAGATGTCGGCGTCTCTGGAGAGGCAGTCGGCGATTGCGACCCGCTGCAGTTCGCCGCCAGAGAGTTCAGTCATCTTCTTCTCGAGGAGGTGCGTTATCCTGAACTTCGTTAGCAGTTCCCCTTTTATGTGAAGTGATGCGACGTTATCGTCAATCGGGTGGATGTACTGGGGCTTGTAGGATATCCTCGACTCGAGATTTATGTCAGTGTTGTCCGGCTTCTCGGTGCCTGCGAGCATCTTCATGAACGTCGTCTTCCCCGTGGCGTTCGGGCCGAGGATACCAAGTATCTGTGGGGTCTTGATGGAGCCCGCCTCCACTGTTAGTTGGAATTGCCCGTAGTCTTTGGTTAGTTCAGGGTAGTCGACGAGCGGCTTGGTCTTCCTTGATGACGCCGGCGGTTTGATGCCGAACTTTATCTCGTCGCGGAAGCGCATGTTCTCGCTTCTGAGGAATCCTCCGAGGTACTCGTTGATGCCGACGCGCGTTCCCATGATGTTGCTGATTATCCCGTATGCCCCGGTTTCCCCGAATATGACGTGGATGTTGTCGCTGAGGTAGTCTAGGACGACCAGGTCGTGTTCGACGACGAATATGACCTTATCCTTCACCTCCCTTATCGCCTTTGCGACGTTGAGCCTCTCCTTCACGTCCAAGTAGCTTGACGGCTCGTCGATGAGGTAGATGTCAGCGTCGCGGCCGAGGCATGCTACAATGGCTATCTTCTGTAGTTCGCCGCCGCTCACTGCCTTGATGTCCTTGTCGAGGGTGTTCTTGAGGTTCAGCTCCTCTGTGAGGGTCTTAAGCGCTCCGCGCTCGTCGGTCTTCTTTAGGATGTCCCTCACTCTCCCGCTGACTACGCGCGGTATCGCCTCCACATACTGCGGCTTGAAGGAGGCCTTCACCCTGTGTTCTGCGAGCTTCTTGATGTAATCCTGGATTTCGCGGCCTTTGAATCGTGCGACAACGTCGTCCCATGTAGCATCTGAACCTAGGTTCGGCTGCATCTCGCCTGCGAGTATCTTGAGTGCCGTGGATTTTCCGATTCCGTTGCAGCCGACGATTCCTGTTACCCCGATTCTGGGTGTGGGGAGGTTGAAGAGGCGGAAGCCGTTGACCCCGAACTGGTGGACCGGCTCATCGAGGGCCTCGGGAAGGTTGATTATCCTGATGGCCCCGAACGGACACTTGCGGACGCATATGCCGCAGCCGGTGCACAACTGCTCGCTAATCTCGGGTTTGCGGGTTTCGTCGCTGACTGTGATGCATTCCCCGCCGGTCTTGTTCACAGGGCATATCCTACAGCAGAGGTAGTTGCAGTCTTTCGGCTGGCACCGGTCCTTATCATGGATTGCGATTCTCATTTTCTATCACTTGTCGTATCTCCCTGAGGTTCCTTATTACAGGAAACCCTGGGTTATTAACCTTTCCCTCACGGTCGATGAGTATAGGGTTCATGCCCGCATTAATCGCGCCTGTGATGTCATCCTGGATTCTGTCGCCAACCATCCAGGAGTCCTCAGGCCGCGCTCCAACCTGGGCGAGGGCCTTCCTGAATATCCGCTCATCAGGTTTGACTAGGGAAACTTCGCACGAGAACAGTACTACGTCAAAGAGGGCGTATATCCCGCCGAATCTCCGTTTAAAGTATTCTGCTCCGCTCTCATCGAGGTTTGATATTAAGCCTATTTTACAGTCTTTCTTGAGGTCCTGGAGGACCTCCTCGGTCTCGGGGAAGAGTATGGTATCCTCTAGCCTGCTCCTCCACAGACGTTCGGCTTCGCTGAGAAGTGCCTTATCGAATGTTATGTCCTGCCCTTTGAGGTATTCCTTGAGGTAATCATCGAATCCCAGATTGGAGTCCGTGAATATCATTGGTCTGAGACCGAACATGAAATCCTCATAACCTATCTTCAAGCCAAGTAAACTTATCACCTCCTCTATCCGGTCCCTGGTGGGGCAGTAGACGAGGGTGTTCCACAGGTCGAAAAATACAGCCCCGACCATTTCACATCAGCCCCCTGATGAACGACTCCAGTGTTTTCGCATCCACATCCCTTGGGTTGAGTTTAGTTCCTCCGCCGAGGCCGAGTTCCACCATCCCTGGGATGTCGGAGTCTTTCACGCCGAGTCTCCTGAGGCTCGATGGGACATCGAGTGCCTTGTTGATGGATTCTATTTGAGTTATCAACTCCTCTGGTGTGTCATACCCCAGGTATCTTGCGAGGCGCTCGTAACGCCGCTCCTCATATCCTAAGTTGAACCGCATCACATGCGGGAGGAGGAACCCTACCGCAAGGCCGTGGGGGGCGTCCGCCGCCCGCCAGAGGGAGTATGATAGGCCGTGGGCGAGGCCTGCCCCAGCGTGTGTTATGCCGAAGCCTGCCATGAGGCTTGCGAGCATCATCTTCTCTCGAGCGAGTATGTCCTCCCCATTATCGTATGCGGTTGTGATATTCTCTATGGCCAGGCGCGCGGCCTCAAGGCAGATTGAGTCTGGGATGGGCTGACTCTTCTTTGAAGTGAACGCTTCGACTGCGTGGGTGAGCGCATCAAGTCCTGATGAGGCTGTGACGCTCTTTGGCATCGTGAGTGTCAACTCTGGGTCGTCGAGGGCGACCGTAGGGTACATGTATCTGCTTCGGAAGCTCCTCTTGAACTTTTTCACCCGGTCGGAAAGTACCGACACCTCAGTCACCTCGCTGCCCGTGCCCGCAGTAGTTGGTATCGCGATGATTGGAGGTCCTGGCTTCCCTATGGTTTTGCCGCTGATGTACTCTGCAGCATTGCCTCCGTTCCCTGATACGACTGATACTGCCTTGGCTGCGTCGATGGGGCTGCCGCCACCCAACGCGACTATCGCATCTACGTCGGCGAGTTTCACTGCTGCATCAACGGTCTCGACTGAGGGGTCGCTCTCGACGTCATCAAAGACTTCGACATCCAAGTCGCTGAGGGAGTCAAGCGTCCTGTCCAAGTAGCCTGCAGCCTTCATCGACTTCTTCCCGCAGACAATTAGTATCTTCTGGACATTTAGATTGGTTATATGGGACTTAATCTCACTTAGAACGCCCTGCCCGAACCTGACCTGAGTAGGCATCAGGTAGGTGAAATCTTGTTGCATCATAACTTATTCAAAAAATCTAGGTTAATATCCTCTATTGAGTCGACTATCCTGTCTGCCCGGCTCAGGTCTTGTCCGTGGGTGTTGGGGCTTCTGACCGCCACGACCTTCATACCGCCCGCTTTGGCTGCGAGTATCCCAGCTTCCGCGTCTTCTATCACGATGCAGTCTTTGGGTTTAACGCCGAGTTTCTCAGCCGCGATAAGGAAAGGCTCAGGGTCAGGTTTGCCTACTCGGCAGCATTCCCCGGAGACTATGACATTGAATTCCAGGAGGAGGCCGATTTCCTCAAGCGTCGCATTCACCCGGTTGAGGGCGCTTGATGAGACGACGGCCTTCTTGATTTTGGCGTCATCTAGCTCCCCTCTTAGGTGCAGGACCCCAGGCATCGGCTGCACCCTGTCTTTTATCATCTCCACGAATAGTTCCTCCTTCTCGGCCGCGAGCTTTGCGGGGTCGAGGTTGAGGCCGCGCGCTTCGATGGCGTCGCGGTAGTTGTCGATTGTCCTTCTGCCGAATACCTTCTTGCGCTCCTTGGGCGTCTGGACTATCCCGTGTTTCAGGAGTGTGGCGTCAGATGATTCGGTGCTTATGGCTTCGGAGTCGACGAGTACCCCATCCATGTCGAAGAGGACAGCCTTGAATTTCAAGTGAATCCAGGAGTATTGGTTTTTCTTCTATTAAGAGGCATATATTATTGATGGCTCCTGATGAGGCAGGTATTGCGCTCATGGCCGGGGAGAGGGTGCTTAAGTGCCTGAAGCCGCATCCTCTTGCCTTCTGGGACATGTACCTGATTTGGATGTGGGTTATTATTTTGGGTGTACTGTTCATGGCTTACGGGGATGATATCTCAAGGCTCGCCCACAATCCGTTGGGGTTTGCCACAGGGTACTTGGAGGGCTACTTCAAACCGTCAGACCGTCAGATTATTAGGTCCATACCGCTGCTACCAGACGTCAACTCCGCTATCCGTAACACGATAAGCGCCGCCGATAGGACTGTGAACGCATATAATGTCGTGGGGGTGTGGGTGATTGCATTGCTCGCAAGCGCTGTAGTGGTGTCCGTCATCAAGATAGAGTGGAAGTGGGTTGCCCTGTTGCTCGGCATTGGACTCACCAGCATCATCGTGAGCGCCTACCTCCGCCTTCCCACAGAGGGCATCTATTACGTGAGCATCGTGTTCTCAATCATCGGCCTTGCGGCCGTCGAGATATACCGTCACGCCCACACCTTCGTGATAACCGACAGGCGCATAGTCACGCAGGTGAAGTGGGGCGGCCACAGGAGGAATGAACTTAGCTTCGACAAGATAAACAACATCATCCTAGAGCAGGGACTGATAGGCAGCATATTCGACTTCGGCACTATCATACCGGTCACAGCGAGCGGACTGGGGATGGGCAGCGACTTCACCGCAGTCACAGGCGGCATATCAGGGCAGCTGCAGCAGGGGCCGACGGTAGGAGTTCAGGTCACAGGCGGCAGGAGCGTGCAGACTCCGAGGGTAAGGAGCATGTACGGCCTCTTCGGCGTGAGCCACCCCGAGGAAATCCAGAGGATACTGTCTGAACAGATGCACGCGTACGTGGAAGCGCCCTATCTGAAGAGGGTGACGGAGCAACTAGAGGACTTGAAAAGGAAATGAACTGCCCCAAGACCAAAACTGCTTGGAAGTTCAAGTTGAGCATAATCGGAGCCGTCACTTCCCCGCTCCTATTGGTTGCTGGCATGCTGCCTCCACTCAACGGTGTGACAGCCCGCATACCCATCATCTGGGCTGTCGGGATGCTCATACTCCTGCTGTCGATAACCACCTACTATGAGGTGAAGGACAGGTTCTGGGCTGAGAAAACCGGCAAGCGTTGACGTCGCGCACGATATTAACCCAATCGCCCCAAGAATATACTTGGTGATTTGGCTTGAGAATCTGGACCTTGATTGAAATCGTCTTGGGTTTGCTCGTCTTCGGTTTCGTGTTCCACCTAGTCAAACCTTACATCCCAACGCAGCTTACGCCCCTGATAACCATCGTCGAGGCTGTGTTCAATACCATAGCCCTGATACTAAGGGTTATCATCGACGTCATAATCACGATACTCAACGTCCTCAAAGGCCTCATACCAACATTAACGTAGGGGGCCTCTTTATGGTAAAGTGACTTTTTTCGCGTCTAGGATGCCATAAATATAGATATCCCCACAGATAGTACATTGTTTATTATCTTGTGAATCCTAGATTCTATTCGGGGTGTTGGGGATGGATAGGTGGACTGCACTGGAGGTAGTGGTTGGTCTACTATTTTTCGGCGTTATCCTACAGATCGTCAAACCTTATGTGCCATCCCAGATTATGCCGCTGTTCAACATCGCCGAAGTAGCATGTAACACGGCGGCCATAATCACGAGGAATATAATCAACGGCTTGATTACTGCACTGCAGATTATCGTTAACCTCATTCAATCTGGATAGCGACTGAGACTCACAACAGGTCCCTTGGTATCTTCTGTCTGATGTAGAGTTCCTGAACCGCCTGGCGTTCCCTTATCAGGTCGGCCTTCCCGCCCCGCACCAACACTTCAGCAGGTAGTGGTTGGCTGTTGTAGTTGCTTGCCATGCTGAAGCCGTAGGCTCCAGCGTTCTCTATGACTACGACGTCACCTTCAGCAGCCTGAGGAAGCTTCCTGTCTCTTGCAAGGATGTCGCCTGACTCGCACAGGTAACCTGCCACATCATAGAGCCTACCCTCACCCGACTTGCCTGCTAACCTAACGTTATGATATGCGTCGTACATCGCCGGCCTGATGAGGTCGTTGAATCCGGCGTCCACGTTGATGAACCTCTTCTCTGGAGTGTCTTTGACGCTCAGCACGCGCGCAAGGAGCACGCCCGATTCTGCGACGATGAAGCGGCCGGGCTCGAACCATACCTGTGGCGTGTAACCGAGTCTCCTGATGCCATCCTCGATGACAGGAAGGTAAGCCTGCGCGAACTCCGCTGGCGTGATGACCTTCTCGTCGTGGTACCTGACTCCGAGTCCGCCGCCGAAGTCTATGAACTCAAGCTGTATCCCTAAACCAGTCTTGAGCCTAACCGCGAAGTCGAGCATCTTCCGCCCAGCCTCAGCGAATGCGCTTGCCTCCTTGATGTTGCTGCCTATGTGACAGTGTATCCCAGATACCTTGAGGCCCATGTCCTTGGCTTTCTTGACCGCATCGTACGCTATGTCATCCTCGAAGTGGAGACCGAACTTTATGCCCCGCAGGGCGGTTGATATCTTCGGATGCGTGTTCGCGTTGACGTCAGGGTTCACCCTGAACGCGATTGATTGGCCGCCGACCCTCTTGAGCAAATCGATGTCTGCGACATTGTCTGCTGTGACGTGTATCCCGGCGGCGACCGCAGCCTTCAGGTCAGCCTCACTCTTCCCGTTGGATGTGTAGATTATATCCTGGGGCTTGAAACCTGCCTTCAGTGCCGCATCCAATTCCCCCGCGGACACGATGTCTGCGCCAAATCCTTCCCTCTGAATCAGCCGGAGAATAGCGAGGTTGGTGTTAGCCTTAAGCGCATAACAGCACTTCACCTTCGCAGGGTAACCCCGGAATGCGCCTGCGAACTGCCTGCATCGTGCCGTAATCAAGTCCCCGTCGTAGACGTAGAGCGGGGTACCATACTGTGCAGCCAACCTGGTGAGCGCCGAATCATCCATAGTATAGAATAGACAAACCCGCATTTAAGCCTTTCCATCCAGATATCGTTATATGAACATCGAACGAGGCAAAGAAAGGAATGACCAGCCTCATGATGCGACGGCACACTTGGCCCAAGAGATGGAGGAAGCGGTTAAACGGGCTCTGAGAGCCAATACCACGACGATTGTGGTGCCCGGAAGCCGCGAAGCGGTCATGACATTTGACACCCGCTGCTACCACATACTCAAGGACAAGATGGACTTGATGAAAAAGGTGGTGGGTGATGGTCCGTCAGGCGCAGACGACGTCTTCGTGGATGAGCAGATGAAGGGAGTGGGAAGGAACGCCGTCATCCTCCTCGATAGGCCGCGCCCGATTCTAGGCAAGGAAATCTTATGCGCCAGAGGTAAGGGTTTGCTTGTCGACCCCCTGAACCTTGACGTTGAATTCGACTTGTTCGATGTCTACCGTCGGATGGGGGAGGATGTGAATCCAGCAGGGATGCACAGGGTGGATGTGAACTACAATGAACTGGGATTTGCCGTATCGAGCAGGCACGTCAATGAGCCCATGGGCGGCCTCTTCTTAAGGAACGCTGAGAACGAGTTCCACATGGGACGACGCATCCTGGACGTAGGATTCGCCTGTGACATCCCCCTAGCATACGGAAGGTTCACCAACTTCAAATCTCCAAAAGGCCAGGAATTGGGATTCGTTTTCATGGGGATTATCAACCTGGACAAAAGGGGGGATAGGCTGCTCACCGAAATAAACCAGCATTACCTGCCAAAGGTCGAGGGCGGCGATGGAGCCGCGAAGGACATGTGGAGGCATGACGTCGAGGAGGTTTCCCGCGGATGGGGGTTGACTTTGCGTCAGCTCCACGATTTCGGCTTCACACACGGAAATCCCCATATAGGGAATTTCAGATTCAGGGAGACTGTGACAGTATGCGACCTCCATGACATGCATGAGTTAAGGTACTTGACACGCCCGCAGGCTTTTGGGTACGTTGCCAGCGACTTGAGGAACATGCTAACTGCTGGGGAAAGGTTGGAGAGAAACAGACTCTACCAAACGTACGACATCCACCCGCTAAAGGCTGCTATCAGAGGATACTTCTTTGATAGGATGGATAAGGTTGACATAGAAGGCATGATGGGATATGCAGAGCGGATTAAACACGGAGTCATAGCCATAGACGACCTGTTTGGTGAAGCGGAGAGGGCGTCCCTGATAGAGATGAACCACCCATTCATCAGGTTGATTAGGGAAACGATGAGGGTGAATCGATAATCGAGTGATTATGGGCCAGAAAAGATTCGAGTACGGGAAAGAGCAACTGGAGTGGATGGCAACACAACTCGATGAGAATCTGCCGAGGATAAAGGTCATCCACGGATTCCTAGACGCTTTCAGCGACGGGAAACACGATGAGAGGTCTGTTAATGCACTTCGCGAGTTCATGAAACGCACTTTCCCCGATGATATCGAACCTGCCGAAGCTATTGGATTATATTTCCAGAAGATAAGAAACCGCAACAAGGGCAGGGCAGGCAGGAAACTATTCACTGAGTATACTCCTGAGCATATAGACAGGATGGCAGAGTTACTCTCCCAAGGCTTGAGTAAACAGGAGGTCACAGACAGATTCGTCAAGGAACATGTAGACGATGACCCATGCCCGGGCAGAGGGTATGTACTAACCGGGATTCTGCCGATGTTCAGGAAGGGCCAGGACCCCTTTGATGTGGCCAGACAATACCGAGAGAATTATAAAACCAGAGGTGAGAAGAGGAGGGAGATCGAGGCAAAAGAGCCACCGGAGGTGAGGAATAGAGTAGCCATAGCTAACGCATTGATGACGCGCAGGGAGCGCAGCGCAGCCGTCAAGAGGGGATGGGCGAACATTACTGAGGAGGAAAAGAGAGGGAGGATAGAAAACATCAGCACAGGCTTGACCCAGGAGGAGAGGGATGAGAGGGCCAGGAAAGCATGGAAGACCAGGTGGGAGACCGGAGTAGGCATCGGCGTCAGGAAAATCAAGAGACGACTTCCCGGAAGCGACCGGTTCGCTGACAAACTGCCCGACAATGTCGGATTCGAGGGGAACACCATCGTCGAGCTCGGACACCCCGATGCACCAGACATGGTTGAACAAAATCAGAGGAAGAAGCTGATATTAGAGGCATTATCCGCACTGGAGGGCAATGAACGTAGGGTCATCGAGCTAACGCTTGAGGGAAGAACGAATGAGGAGATAAGCGATGAGATTGGTTTGCCGACACGGGAGGTCCCGCTGGCATACGGGCGAGCAATTAAAAAACTTCAGCGGCATCCTTTGATAAAGGGTGAGAGAGAATCCTAACGTCACTTTATCTTATCTTTCGCGTGTCTGAACACCCCAGTCATCGTCTTCGCTTCTCGTCCTGATGTGAAGGCGCGGCCGATTATGCTGCGGTATGTGCGTTTCGCGAGTTTGCGCTCGAAGTCGTGCTCGTAGACTTCGTCCACGAGTTCATCGTAGAATTTTAGCATGTATTTCTTGTCGGTCTCGTTCATCTGCCTGAACTTCTTCTTCTTCAGCTTCCTGCGGTTCGCCTCCCTGCTCAATTCATAAAGCAGTATCGCAGCCGATTGGGCGAGGTTCAACGTCGGGTACTCATGGTGCGCTGGGATTGTGACTAGCATATCACAGCGTTCTATCTCCTCGTTCAGGAGGCCGTAGTCTTCGCGGCCGAAGAGTAATGCGACCTTCCCCTTGGCATCGAACGCCTTTGAGAGGTCCTCCGGGAATACGGGGGTCCTGAGGGTGTTCGCGTCTCCGCCGAACTGGGCTGACGTCCCCACCACGACGTCGAATCCCTCTATCGCCTCATCGAAGGAGTCCACGACCTTTGCCTTCTCCATTATGTCGCGTGCGTGCATGCTGTTCTTGCGCCCCTCAGGGCCAATCGGCGGGGGCTTCACGAGTATGAGGTTCCTGAAACCGAAGTTCTTCATCACCCGCGCCACGCTCCCTATGTTGCCATCGTAGCGCGGCTCGACAAGGATGATGTGGAAAATGCCCTGAATCACAATAGATATAGAGTTATGGCTAAGAAAAATAAGATACCGCAGCCTAAAGGCTGCGGTATTATATTTCGAACAGTATTTTGGCTGCGGCTTCAGCAGAAGGCAGGATTACTGCCTTCTGACCTGCATACTCAAAGAGTATGCAGTCAAAGCCGCAGTATCCGGCAGTTCAAAATCAGAGTTTAGCCAGTTTCTTCATCAAACCCCTGTTTTCCCTCATGATGCGATTTGATGTTTCCATGAACTCTTTCCTTATCCTATCCCCAGAGTCGGGGATTATTACTTCTTTGCGTTTTGTCGGAGCCATTTTTTGACGTAGGCGATGGGGTACACTTCACTAGCAAGTGAGGTTAAAAAAGATATTACCTCAGCATCCTCTACATTTAGATTATAGCCATTCTCGGCTAAAAAGGTTTGGGTGACGTTATAACCTGTTCGTTTATTGCCGTCAGTGAATGGATGACCTGTAACTATTCGCTGGAGGATATATGCTGCCTTAGAGAATAGTTGTTCTTTAGATCTTCCAGAGTGGGTATATGTCCTGATATGGTAGACGAGGAATGCGAGATTCCCCTCTGCGTTCATGCCTTGGGCACCACCGAACTCTTTGAGGATGTCGTTATGTATCTGGACTATCTCGCTATAGTTTACGACGCTATACCTTAAGCCATTTGATTTCCTGCCCACAATAGCACCTGTTTAATTATAGGCTGTGAATAATTAACTGATGCCAGATGCGGAGATAGGGTTATTAACTGGGAGCGTCCGGCCCGGTGAGTTCGGCCTTAAGTTGACTGACCGCAAGGTCGGCTACGGCGCGTTCATCAAGCTGAAACATCCCGTGCACGGGTGGGTGCTCGCGAAGATAGACTCGCTCAAGGCTTTTCTGGACGATTTCGACGAGAATGAGACCCAAGCCCACGCCTACACGGTTGGGTACTACGATGAGGGTAAGGTGCTGATGCCGAAGACGCCGTTCAACCCGTCGGAGAAGGTCTATTTGGCTGACAGGAAAATCATAAGCGAGGTCCTCAGCCTCGGGCTGAAGAGGGAGAAGAGCATCTACCTGGGTCTCTTGGAAGGCCTTGACATACCAGTCTACTTGGACGTTGAGCGAACCATCGGCAAGCACGTTAGCGTCCTTGCGAAGACTGGGGCCGGGAAGAGCTACGCCGTCGCGGTCATTTTGGAGGAGCTCCTGAAGACTAGGGTCCCTATAGTCGTCATCGACCCCCACGGGGAGTACTCGAGCCTCTGCGTCGAGAACGACGACTACGACGGTATGCTGAAGTTCCAGGTTCAGGTGAGAAGCTACGCGGCGGAGGTGACGGAGTATACGACCGATGCGAGCGTGAACCCGAACGTGAGGAGGTTCTTCCTCAGGGCCGGCTTCAGCATGGAGGAGCTCCTGGACCTCATGCCAATCACGCTCACCGAGAAGGAGAAGAGCATCCTGTACACGAAACTGCAGGAGACGATGCACGATTACACTGAAGACTACACGCTAAGCGACCTCATGGAGAAAATCGAGGAGGAGTCCACGAAATACAAGTGGAAGGTCCTCGACGGACTCAGCGAGCTCAAGAAGTCCGGCGTCTTCGATGGCACACCGACACCCTACAGCGAGCTCGCGTCTTCCGGGCGCTGCAGCATAATAAACCTCAAGGGTACCGACCCGAGGATACAGCAGCTCGTCGTTGCCAGGCTCACGAGGGAACTCTTCCACCTGAGGACTGTGGGCAAGGTGCCGGAGGTCTTCTACCTCGTGGAGGAAGCCCACAACTTCTGCCCCGAACGCGGGTTTGGGGATGTCATGAGCTCCACCATACTCCGTACTGTCGCAAGCGAAGGCCGCAAGTTCGGATTCCACTTGTGCGTGGTCAGCCAGAGGCCGGCGAGGATAGACAAGAACGTCCTGTCACAGTGCACGACACAGATTATACTGAAGGTCACGAACCCCAACGATTTAAGCGCAATCAAGCACAGCATCGAAGGATTCACAGCGGGGATGGAGGAGGAGATACAGCAGCTGTCAATCGGCCACGCCCTCGTCGTGAGCGAAGCCCTCAAGCAGCCGATAACGGTCGACATCCGTACGCGGGAGACGAAGCACGGGGCGAAACCCAAGTACGATGAATCAGGCAGGGTTGAGCAGCCGCCGAGGCCGCCGCCTGGGGTGCTTGAGAGGAAGAAAAAACCGAAGGCGCAAGATGACGAGAGACTGAGGGAGAAGCCGAAGAAAGGCAGTGGATTCTGGAATGCGGTCATGGGCCTTTTCATAGAGCCTGAACACAGGCAGAAGAGGACTAGGGGGGGACTGAAGGACTTCTTCATCAGGCCGCAGGAGAATGTTGAGCCGGACGCGGAGCATGCCGAGGACGCTGAAGTGAAAAAGAAGGTCGACATGCTATTCAGCGGCGAGGAGAAAGAGTGAACCCCCCGTATGAGCATTTGGCGAGGCGGCGTTCAGCCACCAAGTACCTGACTGCCTTATAGGCCATGTAGGCGCTGAAGAATATGTGAATCCGTATCTTTGCATCTTCAGTCACTTTGCCGTCCGCTGAGGCTATGACCTTGTCGTCAGCGAGGCCGTCGTCTATTATGCTGACGACGCCGGCTTCGACCACGTCAGCCGGCCCCTGCGGCATCCTTGCACCAAGCACTATGACGTCCTTTTCCATGCCGTCCGCAGCCTTCGTGCCTGGTATGTAGCCGTAGTTGAAGAGGTTCGGCAGCGGCGAGAGGAACTCCCTCTCTGTCTTGCCCCTGACGGTATGGTATTTCGTGAAGCTCCACTTCGGCGTCTCGACGATGACTTTCACCTTTATAATATCCGCTCCCTACGTATTTTCACTATACTATGATAATCACGGAGAAAAAGCCCATTAAGGAGGTGTTGGAGGCCATAGGCAAAGTGAAGACTGTGGCTGTGTTGGGGTGCGGTCGATGCGCCACATCCTGTGGGACAGGCGGTGAGGCTCAGGTTAAGGAGATGGCTGCGCTGCTTGAGTCGGAAGGTTACAGGGTTGTGCATTCGTCTGTTGTTGAGGCGCAGTGTGACGAGAGGTTGACCAGGCTTGCGCTGCGGGGGATTGGTGAGCCTGACGCTTACGTTTCAATGTCCTGCGGCAGCGGCGCCTCAGCGCTCGCCCAACATACTGAGAAGAGGGTGGTGCCGTCGAACAATACCATGTTCCTCGGCGTGGTCAAGCGCGCGGGGGAGTACGCGCAGATGTGCCTGATGTGCGGCGACTGCAGGTTATCTGAGACCGCCGGAGTCTGCGTGAACGCAAGATGCAATAAGAAGCTCATGAACGGCCCATGCGGAGGCTCAAAAGACGGCAAATGCGAGGCAGATGCGAGGAGGGACTGCGCGTGGGCGCTCATAGCAGAGAAGTACAGGAAGACCGGGCGAATCGCCGACTTGAGCAAACGCAGGAAATCCAAGATGGTGAGGAAATGAACCTCATGGAGAAACTCAGGAAAGGCAAGTTCACGGTCACTGGCGAGGTGACGCCGCGCAAGGGAGCTGACCCCAGACAGATACTGGAGGTGTTATCTCACCTGAAGGGGCAAGTCGACGCAGTGAACGTGACAGACAACCAGAGGGCCTGCGTGAAGGCCTCGTCGCTTGCAGTCTCGAAGGTCCTGTTGGATGCGGGCGTTGAGCCTGTCTTCCAGCTTACCTGCCGCGACCGAAACCGGATAGGTCTGCAATCGGACCTATTGGGAGCCCACATGCTTGGGGTAAGGAACGTCCTTGCGTTGAGCGGAGACCACCCGACAATCGGGGATAACCCGCTTGCCAAGCCAGTATACGACCTTGACTCGACACAACTCATCGAGGCGATAAGCGGACTCAAGAGGGGGGAGGACATGGCAGGCAACAAGCTGGACTCCAACACTGAATTCTTCGTCGGAGCGGCACTAAGCCCTGGGGCAGAGGACACGGAAGTCGAACTAATCAAGGCCAGGAGGAAGATAGAGGCCGGGGCCCAGTTCTTCCAGACGCAGGTCGTCTATGACGTGGACGGGTTCATATCGTTCATGAAATCCATGCCGAAGACGCCGGTACTCGCTGGCATAGTGCCGCTCAAGTCGGTGAAGATGGCCCAGTTCATGGACGAGAAGATACCTGGCGTGTCAGTACCCAAGATGCTGATGGACGAGTTAGACCACTCCAAAAACCCGCTTGAAACCGGCATAAATCAGGCAGCGGAAATCATAAGATCAGTCAAACCCCACTGTAGCGGAGTGCACATAATGGCGTTAGGCCAGGAACAGCACGTGAAAACGATACTGGAGAAGGCTGGCCTAGGGTATCTGGATTAAAACCCACGGTCATATAGTAATATGATGGAGTTCAGTCTACTCTCTGACGTGTTAAACAGGCTTGATGGGATTTCAGGCCGCCTTGAGATGACTGGTGTGGTTGCGGAGTTCATCAAGGACGTGCCTGATGGGACGCTCTCCACGGTTCTCCTGTTTCTGCGCGGAACGCCTTTCCCACCGTGGAGCAACCTGGAGTTGGGGATAGCTGATAAGCTCATGGTGAAGGCGCTCTCGTCAGTGTCTGGGATGGGGGAGGAGAAGGTCAATGATCTCATCAGGGAGAAGGGGGACTTGGGTTCGGTCGCGGAATCCATACTCGTCAACAAGCCCCAGACGACGCTATTCTCATCAGAGCTCACGGTCGAGAAGGTGAACGAGAACTTCCATAAGATTGTGACATTAACCGGTAAGGGCAGCCAGGAGCGGAAGTTCAGCTACCTCACCGAGATTCTCACCAACGCATCAGGAGTCGACTCCAAATACATAGTCAGGCTCACACTAGGCCAGCTTCGCATCGGAGTCGGAGACGGAGTCATAAGGGATGCAATCGCAAAGGCGTGGGGGGTGGATGCGCAGGCAGTGGAGAACGCATATAACCTGCGGCCAGACTGGGGGAAAGTTGCAGTCATAGCGAAGAAGGGGGGAATGACCGGCCTTGACAGATGCAGCATAGTATTGGGCTCGCCGGTGAAGGTGATGCTAGCCCAGAAGGCCGCAAGCCTCGAGGAGGCGCTCTCCGCAGCACCTGAGGTCCAGCTTGAGGTGAAGTACGACGGCGCTAGGGTGCAGATACACAAGGAGGGGGACAAAATCGAGCTGTTCACCCGCCGCCTAGAGAACATCACCAAACAGTTCCCTGAGGTTGTGGATGAGGCTAAAGCCAACATCCAAGCCAATTCCGCAGTGATTGAGGGTGAGATAGTCGCAATCAGTCTGCCTGAGCGCAAGCCGCTCCCATTCCAGAACCTGTCGCGGAGGATAAAGAGGAAGTACGACATCAAAGAGATAGTGGAGAAGATACCGGCTGAAGTTAACCTGTTCGACATCATCTACCTGAATGGCCAGGGGAAGTTCAACATCCCCTTCAGGGAGCGCAGGAAGCTCCTTGAGGAGGTGGTGACGCCCACGGAGCGCTTCAGGCTTGCGGAGCGTCTGCTCACCCGGGACCTGAAGGAGGCGGAGAGGTTCTACAAGAGCTCGCTCCTTGCGGGACATGAGGGGGTCATGGTGAAAGTCCTTGACGCACCATACAAGCCAGGCTCTCGGGTCGGATACATGTACAAGGTGAAGCCTATCATGGAGTCGCTCGACCTCGTAGTCACCGGAGCCACCTGGGGCGAGGGTCGTAGGGCAAGTTGGCTTGGCAGCTACCTGCTTTCGGTATATGACCCCGAGGCAGGCGAGTACCTTGAGATTGGGAGGATGGCGACCGGGCTCACCGACGAGCAGCTCGCCGAACTCACTGAACTTTTCAAGCCGCTCATCTTGTCCCAGGATGGCCAGGAGATTATAATCAAACCGCAGTACGTCTTCGAAGTCGCCTATGAGGAGATACAGAAGAGCCCCACCTACTCATCAGGCTACGCCCTCAGGTTCCCGCGCCTCGTGCGCGTGAGGGAGGACAAGGGAGTCGACGAGGCGGACACCCTCGGAAGGGTGGAGTCTCTTATGAGGGGGGATACGCCAGCCTGATTCAGAAACCGTATCGGAGGCGGTCGATAAGGCCTTCTGAGCGGTTGCTAGCCCGGTAAAAGAAGTATGACCTGAGTATGACATCACCTTTGACGACATCGACTTTCCCGTCGTATTCGACAGATTGGAAGTAAGGCCGTATCATTTCGGCATTTTTCTGATCGCGTGCGACGAAGATTATGTCGTTGCTCACGTTGGAGATGCTCATTGCCCAGTAGTAAATTGGAGTGTAATCCGACCAGTAGTGAGTTCCACTAGCATCGATGCGCGTAAATATCACATATGTCGCATATGTCTCGTATCGATTAAACAAAACGATGGGGTAATCGTACTTGTTGTCCAGTAGAACATCGGTTCTCGTTGATTTATCGCCGGTTTCTTCGTCAAGCTTCGTTATCAGTCCAGGATCAACGTAGTATCTTAAAAAATAACTGTTAAGGGAAGAGGGTGGTGCGACGGAGGGGTTTATGATATTGAAAATGATGGACCAGCAGCTGTAATTTGATATGATTAATGCGAGGGACAGGCAACCAAGGGCCCCAATCACATAACGGGGGTGACATTCGATTATTTTGCCGATTAAAAGCGCAAGAAGTATGGATGATGAGAAGTATGCCATTAACATCCAGTCAGCAGCTATCGGTATGACAAAACTAGTCGTATAAAAGATGCTCATAGGTAATGCTGACGTGCAGAAGAGGAGAAGGCGGGGATAATCATCCATCACTTTAAGGGCAGTATATACACCATAGATTGTACCGAGCATTAACGCCAAGAAAAGAGGGGGGGTTAATGATATTATCTGACTTGCAAGAAGATTGGTGAATGAGTTGAAATTAAACCCCAATGATTGGCTGACATGATGAACGAGATGGTGTTTTATAAAACCACCATCGAATGGGATTAACAAGTAAACAAGGGGAATGAGAAGCAGTGTCATGACCATCAGGGACCTGCCTAAACCAGAGGAATATTTCCGCCCTGACAGTATCATAAACAGGAGAATTGAGGTGAAAACCAGCGGGATGAGTGTGGTTGCCCATAAATCTAGTCCAATAACCGCCCCCAGGATGTACCATCTGACCCGTGTATCAGACATCAATGCCATGTGAAGGCAGTAGATGGTTGAGGCCCAGAACAGCAAGGCTATCGATTCTGTCATCATGATGATGCCCTCAATCATGTAGATGGGAATGGAGTTCAGTATGATTACCGAGAGTAAGCTCACCCACTTTCTTCCGGATATGTCAAGTGTGATTTTATACGACATGAGCGAGATGAGCGGAAGCGTCAATACCGAGACAAGACGCACAGAAAGCACGCTTTTACCGAAGAGCGTGGTTAAATAGATGAGGGTGGGGACCAGGGGGGGTTCCAGTTGAATTCCAAAATCGGAATGTTTTGACATCAACCAATAAAACGCTTCGTGAGGGTCAAGGTAGATGCGGCTAGCAACGAATACCCTCAAGAGAATAATCGATGAGACTATCAGCACCAACAACCAATCATATGCATTATCATTGGTGGGGGGGATTTTCTCCATGGATTTCTTGTGGGACTTAGTAGATGACATTTTGATTTTCAGCCGTTTGATGTATTAGCATCAATGGAGTATATGGTGTCTATATGATTCTCCCCAGAGTAGAGTAGAAATAATTTTGTCAGATAGCAATGCACGCGAGTGGTGCATAATATCTTTGATTTTGTTAGGTCTATGTCCCGTATGTCCGTGAGGAGGTGGGTCTTATTCAGTTCGTAGAATCTACTGTCATCAACATTGTCCTTGTACCTGACGAATTTTATCCTATCCTCGCCCATTTTTGAGATAATCGGTGAATCCAGAATATACATATCACGCTTGGTGATTAGAAAGAAGACGTAAACATCTTTATTATCAGGAGTTAATGTGTCGACCAGTATATTGTTGGCTTCACTCTCATTTATGCCTGAGACTTGTATAACGTCGGGGTTGGTGACATCTGACAGGTCTGAGTACCATACGTCATATCCATAGTATGCTAGGATAACAGCCACGACCTTTGAATTTCCGCCGCTGTGGCAGTAGACGACTATCTTGTCGTTCTTTGTGAGATTATAGGCGGACGTAATCTCTTGGAACATCTCCTCATCGTATGGTCTCTCCTCAAGGCGATAGAAATCGGTCAACTCTGAATTTTTTAGCTTTACTGGGGCATAGAATACGCTGAAGATTCGGTAACTACCGTTCTCCAGCGCTTCATCGAGATTGATTCTCCGGACGGTCTTATTTGTATATGGGATGAATATATCCCCCTCTTGTATGTTAATGGTACGCTTCAAATCCTCGCGCGTGTAATTGTCTCGGACTTGGAATCCTAGACCGCTCATGAATTCTTTCCATTCGGTGTAACTGAGTTTCTGCTCGTTTAATTGGGTAAGAGTATGTAGTCTTTGGATTGAAAAGAACAGGAGGCAAGCGAGTGCCACTAGTGAGGCAATAATTATCGCCCTCCTTAACCCCCACCCTACTCTTTTCACCCAGACGTATCCGTTGACAAGAAGGATTGATATGAATCCGTATATAGTTGTTGTGAACGATGTTGACAACAGCCTAATCATGTCTGGCGGCAGGAATGCAGATGCTGTTGAGGCCGTGATAAGTGACAGTATCAGACTCGGGATTAGGTTACGTGCCTTTGACATGTTATTTCATCTGCTCCATGACCTGTGCATATGTGTGGTTGAATATATCCTCTATTTTGCCCGCGCGTTGTAGACCTAATAGTTCGTATCGTATCCATTTTATGGGGAAGAGGGAGTTGTATTTACCAAGTTCTCTCAAAGAGACGAGGATGGAGGGGATATCTGGGTTGGCTGAATTTATTGCTTCATCAAGTGAGGCTTTATCACGTTCCGGAAATTGATAAACGAGTGTAGCTATATGGGATAGCTCTTCATCTGAATATTCCTCAAATCGCTTTGACGACAACTCGAACGCATTCAACGCATAATGCCCGTATTTATCGTTGAATTGTACACGACTGATATTTTTTTCGTGGAACTTCTTAAGGTAGTGTATCTTATCATCTTCTGATGTCTTCACGTTGCTTGCCACTACGCCATGTTTGAGATAGTAATGTGTCAGAGCGATATTATTGAAGATTACCCGCCCATATTCTGTCTCGAACGCCTTATAGAGTGATTCTATGCGCTCTCGGGGATTTTTTGACATCGGCGGTGGTGAGAATTTATGATCAAATCTAGTTAGCCTGTTATAGTAGTCTTTGTGGCCTTCTTTCAGGTAGACCTCTAGTTTTAGCCTGTAAAATTCCCGAGTTAGGATATTTCTGCTTGCTATCTGTTTTCTGTGTTTATCGGCTAGGTCACACACTATTTCTATTATTTTCTCGCTTGCTGGGGAGGGATTGATGATGAGGTCGCATGTGGGCTTCTCAGGAGGCCGGCTCCAGTATTTTTCTTCATCAGTCGAGTATTGCCTCATTTTTAATTGGGTTGATGAGTATATTGCCTTCAAGCGGGAGATTATCTAAGGGTTCTTCTGATAGGTATATCGGCATCTGCCACTCTCTTGCTAGTATTGCCAGGTGTGAGAGTTTTGAGCCGTTCTCTGTGACTATGGCTTTTATGTTGTTGAATAGGAGGTAATAGTCCGGGTGTAGTGTTTTCACGAGTATGCATTCCATCCCCGGGATATAGTCTCCTAAGAGGGAAATTCTCTTGTATTTTAGACGATTTAGTAGGGTGTTGGAATTTGTAATTGGGCTCAGTTTTATTTGCATCGTAATCTGTTTAAATGCCTTTCTTGCGCAGTATTTGCTCGTCTATTTGTCTTGATATCTCTTCCATGTCTTGGAACATGCGTTCCATGTCTCGGTGCATCTCGTTTATGGTGTTGTGGAGGTTGCTTTCGCGCAGTTCGTATCTTGTTCCGCGGCGGACGATGAGACCGGCGTTTATGAGTTTGTTTAGGTGGTTCACGACTGCGCCGCGTGATTTGCCTATTTTTTCGGCGATGTCGTCGCTTCTGAGCGGCTCTCCCTCGTGTGTGCTCTCAAGGAGTCTCTTGAATATCGCTGCTGCGGTCCTGTCTTTGTCTATTTGCTCGCAGAATCCGAGGCTTGAGCAGAGCCATTCTATCTCTTCATCTATGTTCTGCTCTGGGGGTTTTCTGGTCTTTATGATACGGATTCTCATTTTGGTGATGTCATGAGATAGGTTATGGATGAGAGGATGATGGTTATGATGCAGATACATGCAAATACGGTTATTATCTTCTTAAGGATGGCATGGCTCTTTGAATTTTTTTGTTTGAGGTATCTGTTGTTGACGTATTGTAAAATGATACATACTACCAGAGAGATAATGGCTAAGGGCAGGATCGTCAATGATAGTATTCTCAGTTCAAGCATGAACATATTGGCCAGTATCCTGCGGGTTATCGCATCTTTTTCGGTTGTATTCTCTGGCGCCCCATTTGTTTCCAGATGCATTGCAGAGAGGTTGTTCGGTTTGCTTGATGGTTTCCCTACGACGCCAATTACCTGAGAGGTAGAATCTAACTCCCCCCCTGGCGACAGAACCTTCACTTCAATGATTTTCGTTCCGGGTGTTTTAGGGGAGTAATATTGGATGTCGCTGGTTATCTCTCCATTACGGAGGGTAAGGTTGTCACTTTCCATCCTCTGGATGAATGAGTTATTATGGCTCGTCTTATTTTCTGAGTAGATTTCCCACGTAATCCGAACATTTTCAATGTCCTGGGTGCTGTTGAACCAGGTTTCCATTTTCAAGGGGGTATCGATTAACACGAAGGTTCTTTCAATAACCAGTTTCAGGTTTCCAGATTTCGATATGGTTTCATCTGCGGAGGCTAGGGAGGCAGTGAGGATCAATAAAGCTATGAGGGCATTTTTACGGGCCATACTATACTCTTGGTAACTTGTTTATTTATATATGAGTTTGTCATGTATAGTATCAACAAAATCAGTATAGTTTAAACAAGATGAGGTGAAATGTGTTCCCATTTGACAAGAAGGATAGGATACGTAGGCCATCAATGTTCGGCGACTTCGACTCATTCTTCGCCGACTTTGAGGGTGAGATGACACGCATGATGCAGGATTCAAGCCAGCCTGGCAGCCAGCACTTCGTGTACGGCTACCGCTCATACACCGGCCCAGACGGCAAACCGCAGGTCGAAGAGTACAGCAACGTGCCAGGATTCAAGGGATTCACACAGGGCCTGCCGGCAATGGGCACAGGACCACAGTCTGCAGTCCACGGTCTACAGTCTACAGTCCACGGTCTAGACCGAGAACCGAAGACCGAAGACTCCGTCGAAGAGCCGTACTATGACGTCATCAACGTAGGCGACAAGCTGAAACTCATCGTGGAACTCCCAGGCCTCGAGAAGAAAGACATCAAGGTCCAGTCCCACGGCCGCTACGTCAGCATCAAAGCGAAGAACGAGACGAGGAACTTCGAGTGCGACATCCCTGTGCCAGACTACGTGGAAGCCAAACCGAAGAGTGCAAGCTACAAGAACGGCATCCTGGAGATAACGTACGGGAAGTCGCAGGATAAACCCACTGACGTGAAAGTGGATTAGGATTTACCCCTTTTTTCTTTTCATCGATAATGGTGCTGATTTAAACCATTGCCCGTATACCTAACGGATGGATGCTCTGCTTAGTGTCTACAGGAGACTCGCTGTTTTTTTCCTTAGGTCTTATACCATAGTCAATGAGGTAATATCCTGGGCAATGGGTATGAGATACTATTGTGGGGCCCTGTCCGGCGATTCGCCATATAATATATCAGTCAACTGTGACTTGACGGTCTCGTGCAACTGCTCAGACGTCTTCGGCCGGGGGCAATTGGGCGACCTTAGGGTTGAATCCTTCCAAGAGATATTCTCCGGGAAAAAGGCTGATTCCTTCAGGAGGAGTCTGGCTGCAGGAAGGCTCCCGATAATAAACTGCGTGTTATGTTCTGATTTGAGGCGGACGAGAACCTCTGATGCAAGGCGGTATATCGCAGAATACAGACTTCCGAGCAAGGGAATCCTGGTGGAGAACACGGTCAGATGCAACCTCGAATGCCTCTCGTGCAGGCGCGAGGAGGTCGCTGAAAACCGTAAGGGATATTCCATGAGCCTGGATGATGTGGAGTTGGTGTCAAGGAGGCTGTCTGAACTTAACATCAGAAGGATACACTATTTCAACCAGGGTGAGCCTTTCATCTCAGAGAACATAAAAAAGGAGGTGCAAATCATAAGGGAACATAATCCAACAGCCGAGATAATCACATCCACAAATGGCATCCTAATCAACACAGATGAGAAACGGGAGGCCGCCCTCCTCTTTGACCACATTTATTTCTCCATACATGGCCCAGACCAGGAGACTGCATGTAGGTACCAGAGGGGGTGCGACTTCGACAAGGCCTACATCAACATGAAAACGGTCGCGGGATTGAGGGACACAAGGAGACTTGCCAAACCGATAATCGAATGGAAGTATGTGCTCTTCAGATGGAATGACAGGCAGCATCTGATAGAGAAAGCCTTGTTTTTGGCGAAAGATTCGGGCGTGAACATAATATCGTTCTGGCCAACGATTACGCCCTTGTTCGGATTCTCGTACAGGTACTATGTTGGGGGGTACATCAGGAGATTAGGCAAGGCCTCCTGGAAGGGTAGGGAGGTCAATTTGAAGGAAAACGCAGCCTAATGGTGCGGGTAGTGTCGTTTGAGCCTGTGCAGTAAGTCCTCGTGAGATAGGATAGGTATTTCTATCACAACCAATCCAGTGAAGATGAGTATGCCGCCGATAATATGATAGGTTGTGAGCGTCTCGCCCAGGAGGAATGTGGAGTAGAGGACTCCGAAGAGGGGTATGCTCAGTGAAGCCAATCCTACATTGGAGGCGCTCGTATGCTCAAGCGAATAGTACCATAAGTAACGACCGATGATGCTCACGAATATGATGAGCGCAGCCAGATAAAGTATTGCCTCGGCAGTGAGCTGCGGCATTATGTAGCCCGCGTTCAACACGGACAGGAATATCCCGGAGAACCCGTAGTACCCTATGACTATGACCTCTGGAGGCACCGTAGAGAGGTACTTTTTCATTAGTATGTTCGCGGCTGCCCAGCAGAATGCTGCGAGCAGGAGGAGACCGTCACCGTGGGTGGGTTTCACCTCCACAGTGAAGTTTTTGGTCGCTATTATGACTATGCCACTGACCATCAGGAGCGCCCCGGTGATGTGGTACGACCGCAGTTTCTCCTTGATGAACACTACCCCCATGATGGCGATGAGGAGGGAGTTCAGGCGCGTTAAAAGGACTGCGTTTGTGGCCGTAGACTCCTTGAGGCCGGTGTTGTAGAGTAGCTGCGCAAGGACGCCGCTGATGAGGCCTACCGCCAGGAGGACTAGGAATTCCTTCCTTTTGAGTTTCCCCATCTCCCAGACCTTGTGCCTGGCCTCTAGTATGAACAGGAGGATGAAGGCGGCGGCGAAGGATGTTATCGCAGTCAGAACTATCGGGTCCATGCTGCGCAGTAGGACCTTGCTGAAGACGAACTCCAGTGCAAGGAAGGCGCAACTGAGTAGCGCTATCGCGATGCCGTTCATGGGAGATATTTAATGCCCGCGGCAATATATACTTCATGCGTGAATTGTTCCCTGGCGTGTACTTGGTTGATGGAAAACTGGCGACAGTGAACAAGACGCCGAAATACAGGGTATACAACGAGAAGACTATCTTCGCAGCCGGCAAGGAGTACCGGATATGGGACCCCTACCGCAGCAAGGTCGCGGCAGCGCTCGCGAAGGGGATGCAGAGTTTCCCTGTGAAACCCGGCTCCTTCGTATTGTATCTTGGTGCGTCCTCCGGGACGACCGCAAGCCACATTGCCGACATCGCTGACACCGTCTACTGTGTGGAGTTCAGCAAGCGGATGATGAGGGAGCTCATGCTCGTGTGCGAGCGCAAACAGAACATGATACCCATCCTCGCTGATGCGAGGCACCCATGGGAGTACAGTAACACCATAGGGCAGGTGGACGTCCTCGTACAGGATGTTGCGCAGCCGGACCAGTCCGGCATAGTGCTCAACAACTGGGACACTTTCAAGTTCAAAGACGCGCTCCTTTCCATAAAAGCCCGGAGCATAAACTCCGTGAAGGACCCGGCGAAGGTCTTCAGAGCCGAAGTCGACAAGCTCAGGGGGAGATTCCATGTCCTGCAGGAGATAGACCTGCAACCCTACGAGGAAGACCACATACTAGTGAACCTGAAAGCGAAATAATGACTGCACCATAAATATGCAGCGACTTAAGCCACTGATGTTTATACTCGAAGCTACTAGAATGGACTTGCGTGTTTGCACTGAGAGTCACCTGGGTTTATGCGCAACAACTACCCACAAAATCGAACTTTCGATAACGTTCTTTTCTCCGTATTTACTGCCAAAATCCCTCAGATTCGGAAACTCATCAGGCTTAAGGTTCGGGCCTTTCAATGAGAAGTCAATTGGTCCGTCAGAAACACCCGATAACTGAAGGACCTGCATCGCATGACATTTATCTCTCCTTTCGAAGACGATGCTGTGCTTTGGCCCGGGTTGTGAATTGAATTGGAAGCCTCTGCTTTCGAGCTCTATCTCAAGCCACTTGTAGTAGTATTCTGAAATGTTTTCCACTGCTGCGGTGCGGTGAATCGCGGCAGATCCAACCGCATACGTTTCAGGGTTAAGGTCGATCATACACGCCGTTATGATACCCATTGTCCCCTCAGATGTCGCCTTGTCCCCAAAAAACAATGCGTTAGCAAGATTAGGATGCTCCTTCCACGGGCCGAACATGCCTCTCCTGCGCAGTTCGTCGCCCACTTGCTGGTCATTGGGTATGATGTCGTGTATTGAGACGAAGAACCCCCCTGGTTTCAGTACACGCCAGCATTCATCAACCACTCGGTCGAGGTTTGTGAATGAAGAAAACGCTGTGAGGCCGAATACTCCATCAAGCGAACCGTCCCTGTATGGGAGTTGGTAGGCGTTGCCTTGACGTATTTTCGCATCCGGGAATCTCGATTGGAAATGCCTGATTAGATGAGGATTCCATTCGACGTGCTCGAAGTCTCCTCTGTTTTCCTTAGGAAGCCATTCATAAAAGTCTCCCCATCCGGGCCCTATCTCAAGAAACTTGTTTTTCCCGGGCTGCGCCCTTATGCCCGAAAGAATCATCCGTACCATATGGCGGTTGGCCTCCAATACCTGGGGTCTTTGCTCATGATACATCGGTTTTTCGTGTTCTTTATCAGGATTCCAGTAGTTTCCCGGGAAGTTTCCGAGTGTGCCATGTTCATCAACAATCGCTTTTGGGAAGATCTTCTCGACGTCTGCTGGTCTCCCGTCAGAGAACATTTCGCCTTTTGACATAGCCTGCGCAACCGCGTATCTGTGCTCGTACATCATCCCAGGAACTCTCGCGATGAGCGTCTTGGTGAAGGTTTCAATGAAAGGGGGCTTCAGCTGAGGGTGACAGTCTATTCTGCCGTCTTTGACACGTACCTGCGGATTCATCATGAGGGTATCCCAAAGGGCTCTTGCAGCCCAAGGGAAATCGAAGGGAAGGCCGATGGATCTCAGTTGCCTGTGAACCGTACTCATAATTGGATCCAGTTCCTCGTCGGGGCACATTTTTAATGCTCGCTGTTCCCACGGGACGAACCCCCACTTCTTATGCTCATCCGAAGCCCTCTTCCGCATTTCCACAACATCTTTGGTGATGGCTGCTTCATCTACCCTCGGTTGCTCTTCAGCGGAGGCTGATTGCCGGCCTGCCACGAGAGTCCTTCCTAGCTGCGCCTCGACATGTTTTAAAAACCTTGCAGTGAACTCTCCGCTCTTCAGACCGATACCTGTCCCCCTGAGCCTGTCGCTCCCGGCAAAAAACGCATCAGACAACAGTCTGACATCCCCCCCAGTGTATCCTAACTCCCTAGTATGGGAGGTAACAAAGGATAGGACATCAATGGGCTTGACACTTTCAGCAATAACCCTTATTTGAGCCCTGTCGAAGCCACGGTCGTCTTTTAGCCTCATCAGTTCCTCGACAAACTCTGGTCTAGCCTCATGAATATGCGGCAGTATACTATCATCTGGTTTATCAAGCCGTCTTTTGAGGTGTTTCTTGGACATTGTATGTAAAAGATTGGGATGCACTACCTTAAGACCATAAGATCAGTTAGGATTATACTTATATACGATGACGGAAATAGATTCTTTGCCCAGCCCTGCGGAGGCGAATATAGGGGGACAACGGAGGGAGCGGAACCTTACGAAGGGAGAGGGAGGCATACTAGATCATGGAATATCCAGACAACCCGGGGTCGAAGCATCCGCGCAAAGAGGCAATGGCACTTGAGGCCGAGCTGAAGGCGCCCTGCGTTGATGCCGAATCTAAGGTTAAGGCGCTTGGTGCGACATACGTGAAATCGGAGACGCAACACGACGTCTACTTTACCCACCCATGCCGGAACTTCAGGGAAACCGACGAGGCCCTTCGACTGCGAAGAAGCGACCGGCTGCTCATCACCTACAAGGGGCCGAAGAGGGAATCCGACCTTAAGGTTCGGCAGGAGATTGAGTTCGAAGTGAAGGAGGATGCGTTCACGCTGCTTGAATGTCTCGGGTTCAAGAAGGCTTTCGAGATAAAAAAAGCCAGGAGGACCTACCGGCTCGGCGGCCTCACTTTATGCTGTGATTCTGTGGACGGTCTTGGGGAGTACCTTGAGGTTGAGTCGATGGGAGACGACGCGGAGAATATACTCGATGTCTTCAAGAGGCTCCATTTGGGTGATAAGGTGACGACGAAGTCCTACAGTGAGCTTATGGGTATCTGAGGTTTGCTGCCCCCGAACAGTATCTCGACCAGCTCCTCCACCCATCTTCTTATGAGTACTATGGCGAACGCGCCAATGACCAGCAGGACGCCCGTGGTGAGGAGCCGAACCCACTCCGGGTTGTTGGCCATTATCTCCCAGAAGTGGATGTAAGTTAAAAGTGGCGTGAGAAGGTTTGTGATAAGCGGCAGGTACATTATCACCAATGCTGTGAAGGCTAGTATCACGCCCAGCTTGAACGCTACGCTGATTATCAGGTCCATGAACCTGGTGGCTTTGCTCATGAAATAAAATCGGATTGGAAGCCTAAAAAGCTTATATGCCACCGGGGTCCTTGCCTAGGAGTAGGTTGATGAAATCAGCTATGAGTGATTGAGCGGCTGAGATAACGACTGCGACACCCATGAGGAGAAAGCCGGTCACCACTACTTGAACCCATAGGGGGAATTTTGTGAACATTTCCCAGAAGCCCATCAGGTCTAAGGTTGAGCCGACGACCTTGTTTATTATCGGCATATACATCAATGCCATGCCCACTACTACGAAAAGGAAGCCTACCTTGAAGCCAGCCCCAAAGACCGTATCGAACAATGTCTCCTGCTTTTCCATAAGATAGAATCTGATTGAATGCTTAAAAGATTATCGTTTCCTTCTCATCTGGACCTCAAGGTCAATGAGCTGTTGGTGATAGTCCGAGAGTATCATCTTGAAGTTCTTCTCCTCGAGCTCCCCGGCCTGATAGCGCTCCTCGACCCTCTTTATGAGGTCTTGTATCCTCGTGCGCTCAGCCCCCACCTTATCGTCCCTGACTTGGGGTCGCTCGGGCTCTGGCGCTGAATGCTCCTGCTCCTCACGCCGCTTAATCACATTCTCCTTTTCCTGCAGTTCCCTTATCTTCTCCTGCTTGAGCCTGGACTCCCGTTCGGCGAGCTCCTTCTCCATCCTCGAGAGTCTCTCCTGCTCGCTCTCCTGTCTCTTCGGCGCATCAGGTTCCCTCGCAACCTCGTCTCCTCCACCCTGAGGCTCAGCCGAGTCCGGAACCGTCCCCTGAGCCAAGGCAGTGTCATCCTTGAGGAGTTCATCCTGCTTGCCGCGCTCAAACAACGCCTTGACTATTAGAGCAAGGAGTGCGAGTATCAGGAGGTAACATAGTACCTCAAGCAAGTCCAAGAGCGTATTAATCGCCATATTTTTCCCCGGCTCTCACGCCAGGTTATCATTTATATTCAGCGTAATATATCTTACTGAAAATGCCGCGAAAACTATTGGTTTTGGCTATTTTGACGCTCTGCGTTGCGTGCGTACAATCACAATCCTGCACCACAGAAGCCCAGAACAACCGCTGGGACATGCACGTCATCACCGACTCCTGCAGCAACATTGGCTCATACTCGATAGGCGGTATATATGATGGAGTCTGGACGAAACTAACGTTCAATTACCCACAACCTTGGAAGGGCACCTTCGCCACATTCAACATCGACGGCAACTACTACTGCACATCAGAGGAGCCTAAGGACTGCACCCAGATGGACAACTACACCACCTTCAAACCAAGAGCCGACGAGAGCGGCATCAGCACGGGCTGGAGCCTCCCTGACACTGAAGTTAGGCAAACGTTCACACTGAGCGAGAACCGGACAATAATAAAGTATACAGTGAAGAACACCGGAGCCACAAACCACACCGCCGGAGTTAGGATACACTTGGATACCATGCTCGGATTCAACGACGGAGCGCCGATATACATCCCAGGAGACGGCCTCAAGACGACTGAGAAGGATTATTCCGGGGGCAACCTGAACTTCGGCTATTTCAAGGCTTACAATAGCCCGGATAACCCGACTATCGTGGCTACTGGGACAATCGACCCGAACTCTGGCATGACCTACCCCAACAGGGTCATCGTCGCCGATTGGAAACAGAGCAAGGACACCGCATGGGATTACCAGATTCAGTCGAGGGTGATTACTGGGGACAGCGCGGTCCTCCTCTACTATGACCTTGGAGTGATTGAGCCAGGCAGTGAGAAGTCAGTCCTCCTGAGTATTGGAAGCGAGGCGCCCATACTGAGGCGGGAGCAGGGGAAGTTCGGTTTAACCGAGATAGTCGAAAATGTCATAACAGGGGAATACTGCCCAGGCGACGAGGCTACATTCAAGGTTGACGTCCTCAGCCAGGGCGCAAGGAACTTTGGCTCAGTCGTCCTGACCGTGGAGGGCGGCGGGCAGGTTCAATACAATAACACAATCCCTGCGGAATTCCCACAGGATGCTGTTAAGACGGTCGAATTCCACTGGAAGGTTCCGAATACGGAAGGTAACGCAGTCTATGACGTCAAAGCATTCCTGTACAACGAGAGCGGGGTAATAGGCAGCAAACAGAAGATGAATGCGGTCAGGGTCGACGCGCAAGCCTGCTCGATGAAGCCTGTGATAGCAGTCAGCGGCACCATAGTAGGCGGATTCCTCTTCATATCGGCGATATTCTCGTTCGCCATAGTCCTCGCAATAGTCCTGTACATCCTATACAACCGAGGCAGCGTCGAATTCACCAAGTACATAGACGGCGAGCATGTGTTGGTGACAGTAACCAACAACACCCGCAAAACCCTGAAGGACACAACAATAGAAGACACCATACCACACGACGCTGAAGTCGGCGTGCACACCATGCACGTGACACGGAAGCAGACCACCCTCGAATTCCACATAGGCGACCTGCGACCCACCGAATCCGCCACACTCGACTACCGGGTGCATGGCGGACACGCCTCAGGCGAATCCAACGTGGTCTGGAGCCGCGGCTCAAAGGCAATAAAGTGAGACCGTATATTAAGCAGAACCAACTATACAGGAGACTATCATGACTGACGCAGACAAACTCGCCGAGCGAGTCGCCACTGAATCAGGCAAGAGCATGGAGGACATCCGCAAGAGGATGAAGGAGCGCAAGGAGAAGACGCACGGCCTCCTCTCTGACTACGGGGCTATATACGCCGTTGCCAAGGAATGCGGCATCGACCTTAACGAATCCGAGACGGTATACACACAGATAGCGAAGATGAAGCCGTCAAGTTCAGTGAATATCGTGGGGCGAGTCAAGACCGTGTACTCGGAGCGGGAGTTCAGCCGCAAGGACGGCAGCAAGGGGAAGTTCGCATCCCTCATAATCGCGGACTCAAGCGGCGAGGCGAGGGTGGTCCTATGGGACAACAACGCGCAGGTCACAAGCAAGCTCAGGGTCGGGGACACCGTCTCGGTCAAGAACGGTTTCGTGAAGGAGAACAGAGGCCAGGTTGAGATACACGCCGGAGCGCTCACAAACATCACCATAAACCCTACAAACGTGAAAGCCGACCTCCCGGACGTAGCCGAGCGACATGACAGCATAAACGGCCTCAAAGCAGGTATGCCGTCTGTCAACATAGTCTGCCGCGTGGCAGACTACAGGGGCAAGACGGAGTTCAAGCGCCCGGACGGGACCACCGGGTCGAGGGCGACATTCACTGCAGAGGACGAGTCAGGCTCAGCGAGGGTAGTCCTGTGGAACCCCCTCTCAGAGATGGAACTTGAGGACGGAGACATCATCAAGATAGAGAACGCCTACACCCGCGAAGGCATAAATGGGGGTGTGGAGATACAGGCTGCAAGCCGCAGCAGGATAGTGAAGACAGACGCTAAACTCAACCTCAAAACACAAGAGAAGAAAGCGCAGACCCTAAAGGTCCAAGACATCAAGGCAGGGATGAGCGGCTTCTCCGTGGAAGCGCGGGTCCTGCGCGTCTCAGAGCCGAGGGAGTACTCTAAAGGCCAGTTAGCCTCGCTCATCATAGGAGACGCCACCAACACCATGAGGGTCGTATTGTGGGACGAGAAGGCCGGCGCGGCACGGGAGATACGCGAAGGCGACGCAGTCAGGATAAGGAACGCGTACAGCAGAATCAACAACAACGAATGTGAAATCCACGTCGGCAAATACTCGCAGATAAGCGTGGACAGCGGAATCACAGTCCCAACGGCGGGTGAGATAGGCGAGAAGATGACCGAGGAGAAGAGGATAGTCGACCTCGACGTCAACGACAAGTTCGTGAAGATAAGGGGGAAGATAGTCCAGGTGGAGGACGGCCCAGTGGTCTACATGACCTGCCCAGAATGCCAGAAGCGAGTCCAGAACCTCGGCGGCGAATGGATGTGCGACACATGCGGTGTCGTCGAGGCGACGCCGAACATGAGAGTCTCAATAGTGGTCGAGGACGACAGCGGAAACGTGAGGGCAGTCGCCTTCAGAGACAAGGCGGAACGCATACTCGGCACGGACACCGAGGAGGCCATGAACCTCATCGGTGAGACTCAGGATGAGATGGCACCAATCGCCCAGGCTAGGGAGCGCATAATAGGAAGCCAAGCCGCGCTCACAGGACGCGTAAACTACAACGAATACAGCGACCAACTCGAGTTCATGGTCAACGATATCGTCTGATGTACTGGATTTTTTACGTAGCGAGGTAATACATAACATGAGACTTATCCTTGCAATCGCACTCCTGTGCCTTGTCTGCGGGTGCGCCGCCACCTGTAAGGTTCCCATGAGGATGGTCGGAGGGGTTTGCTGCATAGACGCCAACGATAACAAGGTCTGCGACAAAGACGAAGCCAATGGAACAAGCATCGACTGCGAGCCCCCATATAGGGTAAATAACATGACATGTTGCTTGGACACCAACGGGAACAACATCTGCGATGACGCCGAAGCCAAGAACAACGCGCCGACAGCGGTCATAGTCACGACGAAAAAGACCACCACGACCACAATCCAAGCGCAGAATGCGACTTCGGATTCAACGACATCCACCACAGCCACATCAACGTCATCCACTACCACTATGGACAGATGGGCCCCCACGACCACGATGCCAGTATGCTACGACAGCGACGGAGGCGAAACCGTGGGCGTTAATGGCATCGCAAGCGGCTTAAACAAGCTCCCACCGCACGAGAGGGTGAACGTGACAGACTACTGCAAAAGCAGCCAGATGCTAGTAGAATACCGCTGCGGAGGGGAGTACATCTACAGCAGGGATATCTTATGCGAGAGTTTCCATGTATGCAGCGACGGCAGATGCTGCCTCCCAAACGACGTAAAATGCTCAAACAGCAAAGAATGCTGCAGCGGCATATGCATAAGGAAACAGATGGTCAGCCTCTGCTACTGAGCCTTAATAATCAACCTTCCATTAGTTTAACATGCGACTCCGTTACATCGCACTTTTGACCCTAATGGTTTTGGTTGCTGGGTGCATTCAACTTTCACATCCGAGGGTAGACTGCAACAAACTGGTGGACACAAAACAGAGAAATGAATGCCTCTACAACCGGAGCATAGCAAGCCTGGACACAAGCTCCTGCAGCAACATCATAGGCGAGGCCCTCAGGGTAAAGTGCATAGACGAAGTGGCAGTGGAGGTCCTTGACTTCTACCCATGCAAGCAACAAGATAAACAGTACCAGAGGGACGCATGCGAAACCAAGGTGGGCGAAGCAAGGAAGGTCGCAAGAGAGAAGATGAAACAGACATCTACAACCCAACCATAAAACCCCGGTGATGATATGAGACTAGCATCCGCAATAGTGCTTTTGGTTCTGCTTGCTGGCTGCACACAAGACAAACCCTCCAAGGTCACAGGCAACGCAGTAGCGACGGGCGACTCGAGCATTTGCGATAAGATAGCCGACGCCAGAAGCCGCTACGAGTGCCTTATGCAAGTGGCAGTGGGGACCGACAACATCACATTATGCAAGATGATGCAGACCGACGAGTGGATAGTGGACTGCGTCACCAACATAAGCATCAAAAGGAAGGACATGACCATCTGCGACGTCATAGAGGCGCAACGCAGCAGAGACGATTGCTACAAAAGCGTGCAATCATCATAAACGGTCATCAGTCAACTGTCTCCGAACCTCGGCATACTGGGCGGCCAACTTCTCATTCTCAGCCTTAACCTGCCCTATACGCTCAAGCAATCCCTCAGACACCGCCTGTGTCTCATCACCTAATTTCTCCAGGAGCGCCTTGCGGTCGCTGATGACGGTATCATACACGTGCTGATTATACTCGGTGAGGAGCCTCCGCTCACGCGCGAGCACATACGCCTTAGACACGAAACCTAGACTGAACAGAACCCTCTCAAGAAGCGATTTAGGTGCTGCAAGCGGGAGCTTCACCCAAAAGAAATACTTACCCTCAACCGAACCAGCATCTGAGCCAGATCCCACATCATATATTCTAACTAGAGGGAATAATAAACATGACGGATAATGTACGAGAGAAGGCTAAAAGGAGCCTCAACTACTCATACAAGGACGGGACATTCTCAGCCCTGATGGTGGGATTCACGCAGGACTACTTCAGCCCATTCCTGCTGCTAATCGGCGCCACAACTTCTCAAATAGGCCTACTCTCAGCGCTACCAAACCTCGCATCCTCCCTCGCGCAACTTAAGAGCGCCGACATCGCCGAAAAACTTAAATCCCGCAGGTCGGTGGTGACGATGTTCGTGATGCTACAGGCGCTCATGCTGATACCGATAGCGGCGATGCCGGTATCATCCTACAAGTCGCCGATTCTCTTCATACTGCTTGTCACAATGTTCACGACACTTGGCGCATTCGCGGGCCCCCCATGGGCGAGCATGATGGGCGACCTCGTAGAAGAAAACAAACGCGGTTCATTCTTTGGAAGAAGGAACAAAATCCTCGGCATCATAATAGTCGCGGCCACATTCATCGCAGGCCTGATCCTGCAGGTAATGAACCCCCTAAGCCCACACTGGGGGTTTGCTTTGATTTTCGGAGCCGCCGCCATCTTCAGGATGGTGTCAGGGTATTATCTTAGCCGGATGTACGACCCGCCAGTTGAATACAGCGGGGACAACTACTTTAGTATATGGGGTTTCCTCTCTAGGGTCGGGGAAAGCAATTTCGTTAATTTCTCCGTGTTCGTGGCGCTCATGAACTTTGCCGTGTTCCTCGCGAGCCCCTACTTCGCAGTCCTGATGCTACAGGACCTCCACTTCGACTACATCACATACACCGTAGTGAACGTCGCCTCCACGCTCACGGTATACTTGACGATGAAACGATGGGGGAATATCGCGGACAGGGTCGGCAATATCCGAATCCTCAAGTTAACCTCAATGATAGTCGTCATAGTACCGCTACTGTGGCTGATTAACCTCGACCCCATCTACCTCATAGCGGCGCAGATAGTCTCTGGATTCGCCTGGGCCGGCTTCAACCTATGCGCAAGCAACTTCATATACGACTCAGTGACGCAGAAGAAACGCACCCGCTGCATAGCATACTTCAATGTGTTCAATGGCATCGCAGTCTGCGCAGGAAGCATAATAGGCGGCCTCATCCTCCCCTACCTGCCCCCGACGTTCGGATACCAGATACTCACACTCTTTGTGATATCAAGCATCCTACGCCTCCTAATCGCAACCACACTACCCAAGAGACTCAAGGAAGTGAGGCCTGTCGACAAAATCAAAGACCACGAACTGATATTCACACAGTGGATGGAGTGAAACCCCGCCTCGGCATGGAGAGGAAAACCATAAGGTACTGACTACCGCTTCCGACCCTCCCAGCGGTGCTTTGCCGCATCCAATATCTCGGCCAGTTCCGGGTACCTCCTCGCCTGCCCGTCATTGAGGAAACTCTCGTATGCCTGAGCCAGTTCCGTCCGCTGCCGGAGGATTTCATCGACTTGTCTGTCGCTCAAACTGAACTTCTCCCTCTCTCTGACAATCTGCTCCTGAGACCGTAATATGTGGGCGCCTGAGGAAGTCATGTTACGGTATAACTCAAATATGACCGGTACATCCCTTGGGAAATTGGGTTGGTTGCAACTCCACCAGTATGGGCAGGATATCATGGAACGGTCATAATGCTCCCACGCAACCTTCAGGTGCATTGGCATGTCAGCGGGGTCCCTGAATATCTTGGACAACGTATCAAGAGGTCCCCTATAGGCTTCAAGCACTTTTCCAGTGGAGCGTATGAGCCATTCAGTCCCTGGATTAATCCATAAACCGAAATCACCTGACCAGCTCGCGTCCCTCGGTGGGGCTTCCGCATCCTTGAGCCTGCTTGACTTGAAGGCTTCTCTCGTTGATGCTACCCTCACGCTGAACTCGGAGAGGGCTGATAGTGCACGGTACATGGCTACTGGAACCCCACGGTTGTGGTACCCAGCCCACTCCGCATCCAATGCGAGAGTCAAAACCGAGTTTTCCCCGCCGTAGATGGGCTCACGCCAGGTGCGCTGGTTTAGGTCCACCCCGAACAGGTCGGATGTGACGGTACGGAATATCCTCGCGCCCTCAATGTTGAACCACATGTTCTCCTGTTGGGGGATGAGCCCCCGTATATCGCCGCTGGAGCGCTGCTCGAATGTGAGGGGGTCACCCCCGCCGACCGTGTGGAAAGCGAGGTTGTCTGAAAGGTTGTAGCCCCTGAAAAACGCCACCAAATTCGGGTCCATCCTGGGGTTTACTCTAGTCGCAGCAGACAAGTCGACCCCGCTATTGTGGTACCTAGAGTCCAAGCATATGCTGAATTTCACCTTACCCTCAGCCTCAACCTCGGATAGGACGTCAAAGAGGAGGGGCGTCGTAGCCTGTTCTGGAACATGTAGGCTCACCCTACCATCAGAGGTGGAAAAATCAGCTAGGTAGTATTTGAGTGAGCGCATATACTGGCGCTTCAGGTCCTCCCTCGTGTAAACCGGGGGGTTGACGTACTTAGGGTCAGCCAGAGGAGCTATGGAATGGTGGGAGTTGGATATTCCCACATCAAGAGCGCCCTTGCGATTATCCTCCTTCAGACGATTATACAAGTCTGGGAAATACCATTTGAGGTTGCGGAAATAGACCTCTGGAAAAGTGACAGTAAGTGAGCTTTCGATTCCACGCTCATGCAGCACCTCACCCATGGCCATGATGGGCAGGACGTTATGCTGTACTGCGTTACCGAGGACGGTGCTCATGAGCCTCCACTTGTTTTTGGGCGGGAGCATGGATTCTACCATCTCCCGGACCCTGTCTATGAACGGGTCCCCCACCACAGTCGAATCAACTATCGAGTAGGAAGATTGCGAAACGATGACATTACGGTTAACTGGCGGCTGATATGCCTGCAACACCACATGGAACACCGCATCCCCTATCTTGCGGCCAGGCACGCTGCGGAGCATGTCATACTCCGTGTGAGCAATCGAATCGCCGCCCAAGACCGCATCAACATCGGCTTGAGACACCCGGCCCTTCTGCTGGGAATAGTATAAGAGTTGACCTTTCGTGAAGGGGGGGAGTGCCTGAGCGAACTCCTTCGCATCATGACTCAGTGAACCCCTAACATGAAGTACTGGAGGAATCTTATCATCCTCCACCGGTGACCCCGTAGTTGACACCGACTTCTCAACCATGAATAAAACCGGGAAACCCAGGTTAATAACACGATAAAGAAAAAAAGTGGGCCTATGGCGCTGAACCGCGGGGGGCTACCGCAAAATCGCCAGCGATTTTGGGGCATCAAAAAGGGCTTGCCCTTTTTGCTGTCGCCCCCTTCAGTTCCAAGTTCGAAAAAGAGCCCTGCTCTTTTTGAACACGAAGACCCCTGTCTTCGTTGTTCCTCCTGATTCCCCCACAACGAGTAAGTGGGGTCTTCGACCCCACCAACGCATTATCAAAGAAAAAATACAAGTAGGATAATATATTTGATAAGAAAATCTTTCTAAGTGCCACCGGAGGTGGCACACCTTCTTTCTTTCCCACAGAAGGCTATGCCTTCTGGGGGCCCAGAAACGCCGTGCGTTTCTCGGGTTTCATCAACATTTTTTCTTTCTTGGAAAGAAAGAAAAAAGGTTGGTTGGGCCTATGGCGATTTGAACGCCAGACCACTCGATTATGAGTCGAGCGCTCTAACCGGACTGAGCTATAGGCCCGTATGTATCGCTATATTTATTATACTCTTTGTTTATGTGCCCCAGCCCAGTGGTGCGAAGCACCACATATTTTCGCCAGCCTTTTGTTAAAAGGCTGGGACTGAGCTATAGGCCCGTGTATTTAATTTTTTCTCTTATCTTAATACTATTCATCAGGGTTTATAGTCAGGGTCATCGAGGCAACGCCGAAGATGACCCATTCGCCGGCCTTAAGAAGGCCGGGACTGAGCTATAGGCCCGTTATAGACGTTTTAATATGGTGTTTTTGTGAAGGGTATATTAGGACACCGTATTATATAAAAAAAAGTTAAGGTGGTGTTCTGTTTTCTGCGGACGCATGATACGTCTTTTCCTCTAGAAAGCCGGTTTTTGTGGATGCGACTATGCGGTTCTTCAACGCTATCCTCTCCCTGTTATACTCCCTGATTTGAAGTGAGATTTCGCCTATTTTATCGAGTGGTATCTTGCCGTCCTTCCCATGCGAGAGTGACGCCTCAAGAGTCCAAATACGTCGGTTGATATCCTCCAAACCTGCAAGCCACGAGGGGTCGATGACGTGACCTTCAGCAGTATACTCTTGCAACGCCTGGAGTATGGCGTCACGCTCCTGACTCAGCCGCTTAGAACCGGACTTCTCGATTTTTAGGTTTAGTATGGATAGGCGGTCTAGCAGCTCGGATATTGGCATTCGCATCTTCCAGTGTCACCGTTTGCTTCTATATTAGCTGGGGATGCTAAAAACATGATTGATGGACGCGAACAGAATCCTAATAGTCAAGATGAGTTCCATTGGGGACATAATCCTCAGTCTCCCGATGCTTAAGGCGCTTCGAACGAGGTATCCGCGCGCCCACATAGCCTGGATAGTGGAGGATAGATTCAAGGATGTCCTCGAAGGGAACCCAGACATCGACGAACTAATAGTCTACGAGAAAAAAGGGCTCCTCGATGTCGTGGTTAATGCTGTGTTGATTGTCAAACGTATACGTGCGGGGAGATTTGACGTAGCAATCGACATACAGGGTTGGCTGAAGAGCAATTTCTTCACGCTCCTGTCGGGGGCTAAGCACACCATTGGTTTGGATACTGTGAATGAGTTGGGATTCCATGTTGTGAGGGAGAAGGTTAAAGTCGGGCATGACATGCACATGGCGGACAGGTTCCTCAAGGTCGCATCTGCCATCGGGGCGGAAATGCATGAACCGGTGTTTGAATTTAGGATTCCACCTGGGGAGTCGGAGTATGTTCGCAGATTCCTTGAGGGGGAAGGAATCACGGGAAAATACAGGTTTGTGATTATTAGCCCTGGGACTACACGACAGAACAAGACCTGGAAACTCGGGAACTACAGTATAGTGTGCGATTCCCTGATTGGGAAGCACGGACTGAAAGTCGTGATCGTCTGGGGACCTGGGGAGAGGGAACAGGCTGTAGAGATTGCCGGGAAAATGAGAGAGCACGCCATAATCGCACCCCCCACGAGCATCAAGCAACTTGCAGCATTAATCGAGGAGTCCGACCTGCTCATATGCCCTGACTGCGGCCCCATGCATCTTGCAGTCGCCCTAGGCACGCCGACGGTCACCCTATTTGGGCCAACAAACCCGAAAGAATGGGGGCCGTATAGGGGCACCAATATTGTGTTGCGCGGGGAGGGATACTCCATAGACGCCATAAGCTCGCAAGAGGTCGTGGATGCAGCCAAGCGAGTTCTTGGAGGGGTTTGAGACGATGCATGCTAACAGGACCCTGAACGTCCTTTTATGTGGTAGAATCTACGAGTAGCACAGTTACGCCGTGCACACAAGGAGTACGGCTTTGGCATTGCATGCCGCTGGAGCCAATGTTAGTGATAGAGCCCATAAGCGAGTGGTCTCAGAGGATACTCAGGTACGACAGCGGAAAAATCGCAGACGATGAGAGGGAACTGCTGGATGTTATGACCAGGAGAGAGTTTGATGGCAGGTACTGTCGAGTTGATGTGGCACCTCCCTGGTACTGGAGGAGAGATGCTGAAGCATCCAAGAGCGTGGGTGTGACCGTCTTTGAGACGGAGAGTATACCGCGTGAGTGGGTGGATTGCATAAACAGGGTAGGACATGAAGTTTGGGCGTCGACGGAGTATAACAGGAGGAGCTTCATTGAATCCGGGGTTGAGACCCGGGTATCCGTTGTGCCAGAGACCTATGAGGCTGAGTTCACGCCAGACGCAGATGCGGTGAAACTGCCTCTCAGTACACGGTTCAATTTCCTGAGCGTCTTCAACTGGAATCCCCGCAAGGATTGGAAAAAACTATTGCTGGCATTCTGCGAAGAGTTCAACGGGAACGAAGAGGTTGAGCTTGTACTCAAGGTCAGCGACATCTGGTGGAACAGAGGAAGGAACATACGGACGATGAGAGGATACCTGAGGGAAGTTGGTGGTGAGGGGATGAGTAGGAGAGTCGCCATAATGCACGACTTACTGCACAACCAGGATATGCCAGGACTATATCGCTCATGCGACGCCTTCGTCCTCCCAAGCCGGGGGGAAGGCTGGGGCAGACCCTATCAGGAAGCGCTCTTGTGCGAAACGCCCGTGATTTATTCCAGATGCTCCGCGATGCTTGAGACATTGAACGAGAGCATAGGCTACCCTATAGAGGGGGAGTTGACGCCAGTGCACGAGTCGGTTAAAAAGGAGCCTGAACTCTTAGATACAGTAAGTACCTCCGGTTAGGCTGTAGTTTTTGAGGTTTTGCGTTAGTGGGTTGGGGAGGGGGTTAGCGTCTTTCTGTGAAGGATTGACTGTGTTAGGGCGAATGCCCTAACATTTCGTGGTCGTTTAAGGGAATACACCCTAAGGTGCATCTTCAACGTAGACACGTACTCAGGATTCAGTTAGCCGTTGTCTGCCAGATGCCGGATGAAACTTTGCTTAAACTTGAATATCGTCACCCTGGTTGAGTATCCGGTTTTGGGTTTGAGATTTCATATTGTCGCTGAGTCCGCGACAAGGTTCGTCAATACCCACAGGTTGAATAGAACAACCACCAGCAGTATTAGGAATAACCGTATCTTGTAGTTTCGTGTGGTGGTGTTGGCTGAGTACTTGTTTTTGCTACGGTACCCGGTTTCAATACCCCAACGCCTCTTGTACGTGTACGCTATAGTCTCCGGTTTGCTTTTCAGGTTAGTGGCGTAAACCCAAAGGGTTTTATCATCAGGACGGTGGGCTATCAAACCGACTATATAAGATTCATCTGGATTCTCCAGCGTGTATTGTGTGCGAGTCTTGCCTTCAACAGCCCGCAACAGCTTACCCGTCTGTTTAGCACTCATGATATACTTGAGTTTAAGGCTCCCCAGAGCCTTAAACACGGCTATGTTGAAAAACTCGCGATCCAACAGCAAGCACCTGATTTTCACGTGTTTTCGGGCTTCGCATACAAGATACGCTAAAACATCCGCTTTTTTGGTGCCCTTGAATATTGGCATTACTACTAGTGTGAAGCGTCTGCCCGCTTCACACACATCCAATGTGGCGACACGATAACATTTGTTGGTGCCCTGCTTACTCTGGCAGCCCACCACTCCAAAAATCCGTTTCCCGTAATACCTGTCATCGTGGAAGTCTATCGCACACCATACTGGTCGATTAAACCAGTTCTGGCGTCGGGCAACCTTGACAATCCAAGATATCATCCGCCGAAAATCCTCCTGAACCTCACGCCAACGCATCACACCAACATACCCTAAAACGCAATCGGCAGAAGGTAAAACACCCCCTGAAACGGCTTCAGGGCTTGTGTTATGCACACAAGCCCCCACCAACACCCGCCAGTAGTCAAAGACCGGAAAACGACCAGCAGAAAACCCGACATCAACACACTTATTTAAGACCCGCAAACAATCATTTAACTGCATTTGATTGGCTCCTCAGCCAACCAGTATTAGATAATACGAGGCTGAGGAGCACAAAAATCAACTAATCGGAAGTACTGAGATAACAGGATTGTGAGACACGTGTTCATGAGGGATGGCATGAGGTGGTTCGAGAACGACGTTGGGTCGTTGAGGAAGCAGATGCGCAGGGTATACGAGAAACGCGATGAGGCTAAAGAGAAGGCTAAGAGGGGCCGTGACTGGGTGCTTGAGAGGTACAGTCCCAGAGTTGTTGGTGATATTATGGTCAAGAGGCTTGAGTCATGAAAAAGATTTCCGCCACAATCATAACATACAACGAGGAGGATGACATACGGGACTGCCTTGATAGCCTCAAATGGGTGGATGAGGTGATAGTGGTCGACTCAGGAAGCACAGACGGTACGCTCGACATATGCAAGCAATACGGCGCAAAAGTTTACGTAAACGAGTGGCCTGGGCATGTCATGCAGAAGAATTTCGCGCTCAGTAAGGCCTCCCATGAGTGGGTGGTGAGCCTTGACGCGGATGAGCGTTTGACGCCGCCGCTGATTGAAGAGATGAAGTCTGTGCTGGGGGGGAATCCAAAGTGCGACGGCTACATGATGTCAAGGAGGGCATTCTACCTGGGGAAGTGGATAAGCCATGGGGAGTGGTGCCCAGACTATAAACTTCGGCTTTACAGAAAGAGCATGGGGGTTTGGGCAGGTAGCGATCCGCACGACTTTGTTTGTGTACAGGGTGAGGTTGGGAAACTCGGTGGCGAGATAATCCATTACACCTACCGAAACATAGAAGACCAGGTGAGGAAGTTAAACTGGTACACGACCATAATGGCTGAAGGAGACGTTAAAATACACAGGATGGCGAGCGTCCCTCGCATGATTATATCGCCAGTGAGCAGATTCATCAGAGGATACTTCATGAAACTTGGTTTCTTGGATGGCATCCCTGGATTTATCATTGCGATAATAGTGTCTTATTATGTCTTCCTGAGGGAGGCGAAGTTGTGGGAGATTACATACCGCACCCTATAGGGTGCGGTATGATATTTCGAACAGTATTAGACTGCGACCTCAGCATAAGGCAGTAACACTGCCTTATGACCTGCAAACTCTTCGAGTTTGCAGTCAAGGTCGCAGCATCCGGCAGTTCAAAATGAGAAATATCAGGGCTGAAGGTATTACACCTTAACTCTGAGAGGGGTTTGGTGATGGTGGAATCGTAGGTCAGTATCTACATGAGTTTTTGGGCCACAGTAAAGCCCGGGTTTTTATAGCGTCTGAGAGTATAATAGAACCACGTTCGATTTCATCCAGGAGTTCTTCGTGAAGTACTATCTGAGCGAGGGCTACAACATAGTCAACACGGTAACTTATGGCCTAGTTTTGGGTTACTATACACATTAGGGGGTAGTCCGTAACCCCAGCATGCGTTTCTGACAGGTCTGTGAGCGAGACGTCTAATCTATCGGCTTACTAAACCACGAGTCCGGCCTGCCGAAGCGTGCGGAAAACCTATCCTGTAATCGCCTCAACTTCGCTTTATACGGTATCTCAAACACGGCGGTCAGGAAATACCTCCAATGTTTTTGGCGCGCATGCAGGAAGTGACCGATGACAAAACCATAATAAACCAGGAGGTTCATGTATTTAGTATCCCAGTAGAATCGATTTAGCGGCTTACCAATATCCTTGTTTGCCCTGTAGTCTGCTCGAGCCGCATAGTGCCGCATGGTAGCGGCATCGGCATACACCAGCTTTAACCCGTATCTTTTGAGTCGGTCTATGAACTCTGAGTCATCATACCAGCTGCACCCTTTGAAATAGAGGTTAGTGTCGAAGCTGAACCTGTCAAAAACCGACCTGCGGAATGACATATTACACCCGAATATCTTCCCGTTGGGATTGTATGGGACCGGAGTATCCTTCACATAAGATAACCCCCCCACCCCCATAACCGTGACGTCGCTGATGTATGGTTTCACAATCTCCCGCAGCCAATTGGCATCCAACGTGCAGTCGTCGTCCACGAAAGCCACTATTTCTCCGCGGCTGTGTTTAACGCCAAGGTTCCGCACATGACTTATGCCGCGGTTCTTGAAGTTCCGCACCACCTTGACGTCATGGCCCGCCAACTTGTAAGCGCTCAGGAGGGCGCATGTATCGTCAGAGGAGGCGTCATCGACGAAAACCACCTCAAAATCAGGGTATTCTAGTTGGGCGATCGAATCTAGGAGATAATCCCTGAGCCTTGCGGAACCATTCCGGGTTACCACGACCACCGAGACGAGTGGCAGGTCTGTCATATATCACTCATCAATGAATACGGACATGGCTAAGATTGTCGCCACTAACGTTAGGTGGTTGTCGTGCATGAACCTAGAAAAGTACGACACCGTGAACAGTGAGGCACCAAAGGACAGTAACATGAAACTTATCGTGTTGTTTCTGCGCTGGCATAACATAAGGTATCCGATGACCGGCAATGTGAAGGCCGCCTGGAGTATCCAAAACGGGAAATAACCGCGTATCGAGCCGACTACTCCCGAAGTGATGACGAAGTTGGCGAATCCTAAGCCTTTGACGCCGTTGAGTGGGAAGTTATAGTAGTCTACTGCCCCCCCAACATAGCTCATAGTATCCTCAATAAACGATTTAGCATCCCACAGGAGGAAAGGACCGAATAACAGCGTGACTGTAACGAAAAACGGCAGAATCCTGGATAGGATGGTTTTTACATCCGGATTATCTTCCAGCAGGTAGACTGCAAAGAAGGGCGGCAGAAACCAGCCGAACTGCTTGATACCCACGCTGAATCTTTCTTTTGAGGCGCTCATCATCCACCCGGGGGATATTCCGTCCCTAAGTGACGTTAGATTATGATAGGAGTATACTCTCAATAAACCTTAAATACGACATTTTCACCGTCCTCGTAAGCAGCATCATATTCGCGTCGGTAGGCGTCAAGGTCGACGGAATAATCATATTGTTGGTTTTCATGGGTGTTTCGGCTTCAGTTGCTTCAAGGATGAGTCTCACCTTCGATGAAACGACTTACATAGGGTCAGGCAACTATTACCTCCTGACTGGGAATTACTCGAAGAACATCGAGCATCCTCCTCTGCTGAAGAAGCTGTTCGCCTTATCGTCGCTCTATTCTAGGCCCAACACGAGCATCCTATCGTCCGGAGGACCCCTGAAAGAGCAGTATACGCTGGGTCGTGAGTTCATTTTCTGCTGCGGTAACGATGCGGACAGGATTATCTTCGCCTCCAGGATGGTCAACGTGATAGAGAACAACATCACAGACTATTACATCAGTTACTGGGGGACGGATTCCCTGGCATACAGGGGCCTTGAGAACCATTCGATAGAATGCTCAAAAGACGGCCGCTTCATAGATTTTCTTAATAGGACTGTGACGTTAGATGACGTCAAACGTGCAAACAAGACGATATTCGTTTCAGTCAACAACGTTTATCTGAAAGCCGACCCCTGCTTTACGCCCCTTAGAGCGATAAAGCCGCGGGGTAACGTAGGTTACTCGATACTATATTATCGCCTTGATTCTTGAGTTCTAGCGCCCGCCACGCGAGTATCATTGTGCAGACCACACACCCCAGCAAGAGGCCTGTCTAGGATTGTGACTTTTATACTGCCCTAGGGTATAATAGAGATGATGTTCGATTTCATCCAGGAGTTCTTCGTGAAGTACTATCTGAGTGAAGGTTACAACATAGTCAACACTGTAACCTACGGCCTCGTCTTGGGTTATTTGGCTTTCAAGGTGTTGATTCCGCGCCTGAAGCCGCTGTTGGGTGGTGTGGACAGGAGACTCATCCTGATGCTTGCGCCGTACATCCTCTACGGCGCCACTTTGCGTGAGCTTGTGGACCAGGATTTGGGATTGTATGCAGGCCACACCGTGTTCCCTGCGAATTACTTGCTAGTGTCGCCTGGCATATACTTCACAATGTTCGCGCTCACGTTAGGGTGCATACTAGTCGCCAAAGTTGTGGAAAAACTTGCGAGGACAGACTACCATTATATGGCAGGCGGCCTCGGGTGGGTACTATGTTGCTACAACCTGTATTTGATAGCCACGAACCTCCACAATCCCATTAACCTCGCGAACGTTTTGAAATACTTCCTCCTGTCATCTCTGGTGGTGTTGTTTTTGAAGGCGGCATTCAAACTCAAGTACCTCGACCATGAGGGGAACGTATACATCGTCCTCGCGCACATGTTCGACGCTAGCACGACGTTCGTTGGGGTTGACATGCTAGGCCTCATGGAAAAACACGTTGTGCCGACCTTTTTTATAAACATCTTCCATACGGCTGCTGTCATGTACCCGCTGAAGCTCATCGTCCTCCTGCCCGCCCTTTGGGTGATAGACGATGAGATGAAGGACGACGAGTTCGGACGCAGGTTCATAAAGTTCGTGATACTCGTCTTAGGCTTAGGCCCGGCCATAAGGAACACGATACTCCTCATTATGGGCTAGATGTAACTTTTATACTAGTACTGGTTATATAATGGCAACTATCGAGCATCGTTACCGCGTTAACGCATCCGACGCTGCGGCGTCGGGCGTTTCCGGGACAAATGTCCCGTAAACCGCTGAACCTGTTCGCAAGTAGCCTGAAACAGACGTTTCTGGCGTAAGAAGCCCCTATAGAGGGTGGTAGTGTAGTAATGAACGGATACAGGAGCGATAATTTTTCCAGCAGACGCGCGTGGAATAACAACCATTCCACGGGAACAAGGAGGCAGATGCTCGACATGCGGCGTCAAAAGTACTTCCGCATGGATCTGGAGGATATGCTTGAGGGATTCAAATTAGGCGACAACAAGACGACAGTCGCTGCCGCACTGCTTAACAAGATGACATCACGCTCCATGGAGGAAGCCTTTGACTACCTCGACCGCATAAAAGAAGGCGGTACCATAGACGACGAAAAGTCTGGGAGGCTCAAGGTACTCTTACAGAGATACTCCAAATGGAGGTAAATTATTAAGGAGGTGAGATAGCATGAAGGATTTCGGAAAAGGATTTGACAGGGGCCCACGTGAGATGCACGACGCTGTTTGCAGCGAATGCGGCGTATCATGCCAGGTACCGTTCAAGCCAACAGAAGGAAAACCAGTCTACTGCAGGGAATGCTACAGCAAGAAAAGACCAAAGCGCTTCTAAACGCTGAGGAATTCTGCTAGACTCACCTCTGAGACAAAAACTATTTCTTTTTTATCACAACCACAGCCTACCGCACGCACGTCAGTGCTAAGCCATACACCCAGCCCCCCACATTGTAAGTGCTCGTGTGGGGGAAGATGCAACCGAGATGTACCTTGGTTAATATCGGCGGGGGGTGTTTTTCTTCACATGTGAGGAAGTATAACTGTCAGTATGGACTCTAAGGGGGCGACGAAACTGGGGAGGGATGACCTCCGTAGGATATGCCAAGAGGCGAGGGCAAAGGAGAAGTTGCGGGATAAGGCAAGCGGCGCCATCACCGACAGACTAATCGGTATGGGAGAATTCAAGGATGCTGAAACAGTCTACGTCTACGTGAACCTACCCACCGAAGTCGAGACGAGAAATCTCATCAAAGGGATACTGAAGACGAAGAAGGTCGCAGTCCCATACACCAAAGACGATGTGATACGCCTGTTCCGGCTGAAGGGACTTGACGAACTTGAGCCCGGAGTCCACAACGTACTTGAGCCGAAGAAGAACCTCAGGACCAAGGAGAGAGAGATGAAGGTGGAGGACATCGACCTGTTCATCATGCCGGGGGTCGCATTCGACGAGAGAGGCAACCGACTCGGCTTCGGCAGAGGATACCACGACAGAATGCTGAAAAAGGCAAGGGCAGACGCAGTGAAGATAGGCCTCGCATACGAATGCCAGATGGTGGAGGAGATACCAGCAACGCCCACGGACATACCGGTTGACTACGTGATAACAGAGAAAAAGACGGTAAAATGCTGAATAGCAATCTTGGTAGAGAGTATATCTTAGTCGTACTGTCTTATCTTATGCTCTCCTTAGTGGCGACTTACCCCCTCCTCCTCAACCTTGATTCGGTGGTGTCGTTCGGCGACTCGAGGTTTTTCCTCTGGACCCTCTGGTGGTGGAAGCATTCACTGATGGAGTTGCACACAGACCCCTTCCACACGAACTACTTGTGTTACCCACATACCATAGGCCTGTACATGCAAAACAACATGCCATCAGTTGGCATCGCATCCATACCGCTGCAGTACGTTTTCAGCCTGGAGAGGACGTATAATATCCTCGCCCTGCTGTCATTCGTACTTTGCGGGTATGGGATGTACCTACTTTGCCGGCACATCCGCGGCAGCTCACCCGCATCTTTCCTCGCTGGTGCGCTTTTCGCGTTCATGCCCCTGCGGTTCCAGTGGATGAACCTCGGCTGGCTGAACATCCTGAACATGCAGTGGATACCATTTTACTGCCTGTACCTGCTCAAAACGATAAGGGAGGGAGGGTGGAGGAATGCGACACTTGCGGGTGTCTTCCTCGCGCTCACGGCCTTCACCCACTTGGAATTCCTCGTATTTGAGGCGATTTTCACTGCAGTGGCACTAGTATGCCATCTGCTCATGGATTCGCACAAGAGGAACATCCTGGGTCTACTAAAGTCAATGGTACTCGCAGCCACCATCTTCCTAATCGCATCCTCCCTAGTCCTCGTCCCATCTGTCATGGAGGTAATGCAGACGAAATATGTGACAATGAACTCCCTCAGTTTGATTCAACTGTCAGCTGATGCAGCCGGCCCATTCATTCCACCACAGAACCACATCCTACTCCCCGAAGGCTTACGAAATATGTTAAAGCCACTCTACGTCCGGCAGGAGGAGATAGGTTACCTGCCTGAAACCAAAACATCATATGTCGGGTACGTGACCATCCTACTTGCAGCATACGGCATATTTAGGAAACCCAGGGAATGTGCCGTCTGGGCTGCGACCGCAGTCATATTCTACCTCCTGTCCCTTGGGCCGACAATCCAGTTCAATGGAAAGATAACAGACATGCCTAGCATGTACGCATTATCCTCTAAGGTACCGCTGCTGAACCTAATCCGCTACATAACCAGGTACACTATCATGGTACAACTGTCGCTGGCGGCGATAGCGGCGTTAGGCTTCACTGAACTCATGAGAAACGTGAAGCGTAAGACGGCGAGCATCCTGCTACTGTCCCTTCTGGCTCTTGCCCTTGCAGACTCCGCGACATCGGTGACGTGGACGGCGCCAATAAGAACAGGGGACGTTTTTGCTGAGCTTCCCAGGAATCCGGCGGGGACATTATACCTGCCAGGGCAGGATGTCAAATTCATTTACCTGGCCGCTAAGGTTGAGATGCCAGCAGTTAACTGCCGCCTACAAAGGAGGATAGGTGAAGTTGACGATAGTATAAAGGGTGTGCAGGAGATAATCCAGGAGATGAAGGACGCGAGGAAACTCGAGAATCGCACAGTCGACGATGCGACCGAAGAAGTGAGTAAGATGAGGAGGAACAACATCACCTACGTGATAGCGGCTAAGCCAGCCTACCGCCGCGCAGACACACTAAGGGAATACCTCGCCAAAGCGAACGCGACAACACTAGAGGATGGCGAAAACTACTTAGTGATGAGAATAGACTAAAACCCAGACGAACCCACATATTTATAATGGAGATAACCATTATAATTGTTATAATGGGGGAAAAAATGCCAGAGTATGTAACCATCCCAGTCTACCCAGAAACAAGGAGTATGCTGAAGTCACACGGTAGCAAAGGTGAGACGTATGACCAGTTAATCCGCAAGCTGCTTACAGTAGTCGACCACAGCCAACTCATGGAGACACACTACAGGAGACTAAAAGAAAAAGGCGAGTTTGTGCCACTCGAGGAACTCTAGATGGAGTATAAGGTTCTCGTCCACAAAAAAGCGAAAGACGCCTACGACGACCTTCACTCTGAAACTCAAAAGAGGATAAAGAAAGCTCTTCAGGAACTTGCTAAAGACCCGTATAAACCAAGGCCTACAGCAGACATAAAGAAACTCGCAGGCACGAAAGGACGACAAGCCGCATATAGAGTCAGAGTGGGAGATTACAGGATAGTCTATGACGTAGATGGGAAGACAGTATTTGTAACCATCATCTTCCACAGAGGAAAAGAGTACACGGAACTGTGATTTCGCCCCCGCAAGGACTTGAACGAACCGTTTCGTCAGTTTACGCTGAGGCACCATCTTCGCTCTGCTCGATGCGTCTGATAAAGGATACCACTGCGTCAGAGCCGCTGAGTGAGGCATAAGCCGAACGAAAGCGGCTCCTTTTCTTTCTTTTTCGCGCACGTTTTTCTTTCTTTTGTAAAAAGAAAGAAAAAGGCGCCTCCGCAAGGACTTGAACCTTGGACCACTCGATTCCTGTATCCCCTATGGGGGTTTAACAGTCGAGCGCTCTACCAGCTGAGCTACAGAGGCGTGATGATTTACCATGTAGTTCTTTCCGCCAGCGCTTTCTTCGCAAGAAAGGGCTGCAGGCTGAGCTACAGAGGCAACTGTAGGCGATTTACTTTATCATGAGGTCGTGTGGGCCTCACTCATCTTGTTATTGTAAAAATATTGGTTGGGGTTGGTAAAAAATAACCAACCCTTGGTTTGGTCTTATTTGGCGAGTCTCCCTTTTGCCCTGATGCTTGGCCTCACCTTTTCGGCTCCTTTGCCTCGGTTGTTGAGTCCGCGACCTTTCTTTCCTGCCGGGGTTAGCCCGTGGAATACTCGGCCTCTGTGGGCGGTTGCCATCCAGCCGATTTTGCGGTCTGCTATGATGGCTGGGTGGCTTGGGTCGACCATTATGACCTCATACCATTTTTGTCTGCCGTCGTCTAGCACCCAGTATGATGCGAGGACTTGCATGTTGGGGCTGTGTTTCTGCGCCCTCTCCTCCGCTATCCGCTGTATGCTCTTGGCGGCTGTGATTGAGTGTATCGCCATGCCCGCTGGTTTTCTTCCGCGGCTTGGTCTCTTCTTGCGCAGTCCGCCCCTTCGGACGCTCACGCGTAGTATCGTGAATCCTTGTTTGGCGCGGTACCCGTATTGACGGGCCTTGTCTAGCCGCGTTGGGTGCTCTGCGCGCACGACCGGAGGCTCTCGTCTCCACGCCTTCTTTCGCTCAAGGAGTACGTCCCCGAGTTGCTTCATGCTTTCCTTGTTCTTGTATAACGCCCTGACGTATTTTCCATATCCCATTAGAATCGCCTTTTGTTTTCCGGATTCATGGCCTTCTGTGCCATACATTTCCGCTCGGCTCTTAGGCCGGGAAGTGGAAGATATATACGATAGGGGGGTTTATAAGCGTGGTTGCTGATGTTTGTCTGATTTTTCCCATGGAATTATTAACTTGCTCGATAAAGTATATTGGATGCCGTGGAGGAAGATTTTAGGCTGGTTTAAGGGCATGTTCGGCAGGCGGAAGCTGATTAGGCTCGGCTTGTATGGGCCGCCGAGTTCCGGGAAGACTACGCTTGCGAACAAGATTTCCATGGATTGGACTGGCTCCCCAATCGGCAGCGTCTCTGAGATTCCGCATGAGACGCGGGAGGTCCAGAGGAAGGAGCATGTTCTTGTGGAGTGTGACGGCAAGAAGATTGAGATGAACCTCCTTGACATGCCTGGGATTGCGACGAAGATTGATTTTGAGGAGTTCCTGAAGTTCGGGCTGAGCCGCAGCGAGGCGCAGAAGCGGGCGAAGGAGGCGACGAAGGGCGTCATAGAGGCGATAAAGTGGCTTGAGAACGTCGACACCGCACTTGTTGTCGTGGACAGCACAGAGGACCCTTATACGCAGGTGAACATCACAATCATCGGGAACCTGGAGGCGAGGAACATCCCGGTCGTCATCGTAGCGAACAAGATTGACCTTAAGGATGCGAAGCCCCAGAACATCAGGGAGGCTTTCCCCCAGCATCCGGTGGTCGAGGTTTCAGGCTTGCGTGGGGACCATATAGAGGACCTCTATAAGGCGATAGCGAAGCATTCAAGGTAAAATCAGCATACCACACCCTGAGGGGTGCGGTATGACTTACAATGTGGCCAAGCCCAAAAGGCTCGGACACACACCGGAGGCTAAGAGCCTCCGCTGTGACACGCTCAAAATGCAAAGTAACAAAAAATACATAAGAGGTGCAAACGAGAGGCAAAAATCCAGCGCGGATTCTCTGCGACCCGAAGGTCGCAGTACCCTCGCGTGTTTGTAATGGAGATTGAGATTGAGTTCATAAGCGCCGAAGTATTGAGCGGCAAGGGAGTGGACGATAAGATGAAGTACATCCTCGAGCACGTGAAGAACGACAAGATACTCGTCATCGAGGAGGGTATGACATCGCAGGAGGAGGGCGCATTAATACAGGCTACGATGGCGCAGGTGAGCAAGAAGTTCCCTGGAATCGAGGTCTCGACCCTGAGGGAGAAGAGCGAGGATGGAATCCGGGAGAAGCTCATCAGGATGCTCGGCGGCAGGACCGGAGGATTGACCGTCATCGGCCCCTCAAGGATAGTCCGGCAGATGAAGAAGGACCCGACGAAGATTACGATGCTCGCTGGGGAGTCAGAAGATAGGAGGGAGAAGAAGAAATAGGCCTTTATTTAGGGATACTAGCCTATTCTATCTATCCTCAGAATTTTGTGGGGGTCCGGATGGA